>ERZ779643.1852-NODE-1852-length-13258-cov-1.907748_pt1 | contig 13258 bp, 9 predicted proteins | sample MGYA00511564_ERZ779643 | MGnify/ENA primary metagenome ERZ779643 (study PRJEB29588, sample SAMEA2147114) | human gut metagenome | biome: human gut; feature: human-associated habitat; material: faeces | place: Denmark | collected 2008/2010 ... | reverse complement strand
CATCGTAAGGTTTATCCAGCAGGGAGACGACGATCTGCGGGTCAGCCTCTTTTCCACCGTCATCCAGCCAGAAATTGTGGACCACTGGGCTGAAGCACTCATCACCACGACGCTGCGCGGCTAGCTGATTTTCACCTTCAACCTGTGCTTCACTCAGCCACTGAAAATGGAACCAGGTGTGGGGTTGCTTCAGCGCAACCGCGGAGGAGAGAACCCGAAGCAGCGCCATACTGGCACCTCGCGGATCGCTCTGCATCAGTTGCCATACGGTTTCGACGAAAGGCTGCCCGTAGCGCAAGGGGTAAACATGTTTATGGTTGCCGGCTTCCGTACGAGACAGGCTCATCATCGCCGTGGAGGGTGGATATCCCTCTGAAAAATCCAGACCGAGCAGGCAGTTATCAATAAAAGTTCCCACGTCCACCAGCGTTTGCCGTTGATATTCGCCACGCTCGAAGCGCAGGCGAAATCCGCCTTCAGGATATTTTTCTCGCTTAAACCCTAATGCCTTGCACATCCAAGCCAGCATATCCTTTGCCTGCTCTTCGGCATCATCTTCAGATTCGGCCAGTTGCTCAGAAAACTCGCGGGCAGCAATGACCTCCTGTTCCATCGATAACAAGTTTTCTTGAGCCAGAACGCGCTTACGCTCCTGAGCGATGAAGCCATTTTCTCCCGAAAAGCGCTGTTGCGCCTCATGGAAGACGGCAAGCCCCTGCCCAACGTAATCGCGCCATACCACGTCTAATTGTTCAGACAGAACAAATTGCAGGCTGGCGACGCTTCGATGAAACAATCCCGTGCCTTCGTCCAGTAATTTCACCCAGTCAGCACGCAGCCCATCACGCTCAGGCAGTAAAACTAGGCTTTTCACTGGCTTAACGCCGCGTAGATTTCCGGAATAGCGGTTAAAGCGCCCCAACCGCTGTTCAAAGCGATTAAAGTCGCGGCTCAGACTATAGTGGACCGCAAGCCGGTTGTTTCCGTGCAGATTCAGTCCGTCTTCGCCGCGCCTATCGCAGATCAATACCTGCCAACTGTCATCCAACAACTCGCTCTGCTTACGCTGGTCCGGCGCATGGCGAACTACCGCCCAGGGGGCCTGAATTTGCAGTTTGGTAAACAGGAAGGCGGCTTCTGATCCTTCACCGCAAAAGATGACTGCTTTGCCATCAGGACATTTTTCAAACCAGTCGGTCAGCGCCTTCATTAGCGCCACATCTTTGGCTTTCTGCTCCTGCTGGGACGTTTCAATAATCTGCTCAAGAAAATTGAACTCTTCTTCGCTGGCGGTCCCTTTTACCAGTGCCTTTTTGGCTTGGCGGGACATCACCAGCGGGTTGAGAAACAGCGCTTCCACCCATTCATCAAGCGTTGTGGAATCCAGATGTTGATGCTGTGCGGGGTTGCGCCAGGCCGCGGCACGCCAGGCATCAAGGGTTTCATCAAGCGTGATCTCGGTCGATGCGACGGGCCAGACACATTTTTCCAACCCGGCCAGACCTGGAAATAGGTATTCCAGCGCGGGATCTTCACGTCGGTTACGCAGCAAGCGGTGAAAAAGACGGTAGCGCTCTCCTATCCACTGTCGTAATGCCAAAATGCCCGCCGTTCGCTCTTCGCTTTCATCAGGTGCAAAAAAATCAACCAACGGACTCAGACCAACAATGCGCGCCTGGAGTTGCTCATCATCAGCAAAAAGCAGACGTAACTCTTCGAGGATCTCTTCCAGCACCCCGTTTGGTGTTTCAGGGGTCAGAGAGCTGTAAATTCCCCCCAGACGCTCGCGCTCTGCCACGCGTTGCATAAATTTTTCGATTCCCTGTGCATTAAGCTGCCACGCCTGTGGATTTATGCAGTGCAGCATTGCCAGGAAGTGACGCTCGTTACCGTGCATCGGTGTGCCAGACAGGAGCAGCACAATACGGGCCTGATGGCACAACGCGGCCATAGCGGCATACTGCGCCAGGTCATCTTCATCATCGGCCCATGCCTGTCGAGTCAGTTGATGGGCCTCGTCGATCACCACCATCGTGGGCTTCCAGCCGATCAGTTCCGGCTGGCAAAGTTCTTCCGGAAGGCACAGACGAATCTGGGTGTGTCGTCCTCCGCTCATCACTTCCTGTAGCGCAAAACGATCGACCAGTTCCTGCGTCCATTGGCCTTGCAATACCTGAGGCACCACCACCAATACGCGGGCTTCACGTTTACACTCCAGAATATGCTCTCGGATGACCAGTCCCGCTTCGATGGTTTTGCCCAGTCCTACTTCGTCCGCTAGCAGGTATTTGGGGTTCTGATCCTGGAGAATGCGGCGGACAATCGCTATCTGATGAGGCTCAATCTCCACCCGACTGCTGATTAACGACGACATTGACCGACAGGCGGCGCGCTGTTTGATCCATGCACTTACAAACTTCTCGCGCAGTGGGTAGAAAAAAGGTGCGTCGTTGGCGCGAGCGGCGAGGAAATGGGCCGGGTTCATTGCCAGTCCCTGTCCGTAGTTTGGATAAAAAATATCAGCTAGATCGATGACGACGTTCTTATCAGAGCGGACGATCACCAGATGCTTATTATCCGGACGTTGCCCGCCATAACGCCCCCGACACCACAGTCCGCTCTCGGGTGAGCGGAAGAATACCGTGCTCTCTTCATACAGTTTTGCCGGCGTCAGTGATACGGTCTCCGCCATCTGGCGGTTAACCTCGTATTCGAGAGGTGAGACAAACCAGGCGATCTCAGCCTTGCCAGGCGGGTGAAGACGTACAATTTTGGCGATTCCGCCAAACAAAAGAGAAGTAACTAGATCACCTTCAGAGAATGTATTGGGTAGTGTAGTCATTTAATTTTTTATTAGCTGTAGCGAATAGCATCATATTGCGATGCGAACAATATCGCTGTGTATGCATGTAATTTAATATATGGTGGGAATGATTTTTTAGCAATTGTAATCAGGAGATAAATTATTTCTCATCATTATCTTGCAGAGTGACAGCGATCACAATTATAGAAAAATAATTAAAATCAGTGGGTTTTGACTAAGTTTTAGCGTAGCTAAATACACTACTAATCGTACCCAACATTTAGTTCCAATATGAAATTATTGGCCTAGAAATGACAAAAACCCTTTGTTTTACACAAAGGGCTTACATTTTGACTTAGGTATTAATATCCGCGTTTACAGCTTTGATATAATTCATAACCAAAAAATCAGTTACTAATGATATATCCTTGGACAGGTTCTGCAGTTCATTCCATTTACGGACGATAGGCTGACCATCAATATCCGTACCGAAGTTCCACACGCCACCACTCCATGCACAAAGCGGTTTGATGCGGTTTAACTCTTCGACAAAACGAGTATAGGAAGGGATCTCAGTCCAGCCTGGTTCACCTTTATAGTCCTGATGCACCTGATCGATTTCATCCATCAGGCTACCCAGCGCAAGAATACCGACGCCGTGTAATAGGCGGGAATAGCGCGGCTTTTTGTCCCAGTCATCGGTAAACACGGTTTCCACCGCCGACCAGAAGTTATTCAGCAGTTTCACCATCTTCCCTTCATCCCCCAACCCTGTCGCAGGGTCACGGAAGCGATACAATGCTCCCTCACGAAGACTAGCATCAATCATTTTGATCATCGAGTTGTCAGCAATAACCCCATCAGGATTGGTTGCCGTTTTGATGCGCCCCGCAAGTGGACCTTCCCCGAAGTTCAGTCGTTGAGCCAACAGCGAAGGAAACTTACGCATTTGCAGATCGGATGGCAAACGACCGTGGGTATGCGGTGCCAGTTCGTATAACAACGTTTTGGGCAGAGGTTTTGTGGAGTTAACCAGCATAAACTGCTCGCGTTGTTCTTCTGCATCATTAGCGATAAATGCAGAGACCGGCATCATAAACGAGTCGATTTCCGCATCCCGCAAAGCAGCAGTACGTTGTTGACCATCCACAATAAACCCTGGCTTCTCAAAATCCTTATCTTCGGAGAAAGGTATCACCAGATGCCCCATGTCGCCATTATCTGTAAGCGGTTCAAAACGCACACGCTTATCAAAAGCGATAATCACCGGGTTTGGTATCATCGGGTTTTTGCTCTCAATATAGCGCTGAATTTCGCGAATATGGTTACGTACTTCTGGACGCTGATAACCAACCAAACTCTCTTCTCCGCGACGAATACGCGAAATCGCTGCAATTTTGCTGATCTGTTTACCTTCTATCGCAAGGCTATAGAGTTGCCTCTCCTCACCCTGTCGGATTCGCAGGGCGGGAACACGATATTCACTCATGACAGTTCCTCTGAGCGTAATGACAATGTGTGCTGTAAACGGTTGTACAACACCTGAATATTATGGAAACCGCGGCGACGGTTACGTTCTGCTCCGCGGAAAATGATGACGTTGATACCGATGGCCTGGCAAATATTGCACTGGCATTGGTTCCAAGGACGTTCTCCTAGCGTACGTTCATAATCCGCACGGATTTTATCGGCCTCTTTTTCACCCGAATGGAGGCGTTCATATGCCAGGACTGCATCAAGAGTCTTCTCAAGTGACAAAGCCCCTTTATCATATTCAAACAGGGCAGCCATGGCATCCTTTTCTAGATGTCGTGCAATATCCTGATCAATCACGCCAGATTTTATTTTGCGACTCAAACTTGGATTCGCATCAAACTGAGGGACACGCACAGCGGTATAGGCCGGGCCATCAGGCGTATGATAGTTGTTTTTCCGATCTTTGAAGGCTTGCTGCAGCGGTGTTGTCGAGTCAATACTGGTCACACCAAACTTGATAAAGTCGGCGAAACTCTCTGGACGGGCAATGCCAAGCAAGTGAATACGTGTATCACTTTTCAGCAGCGGTTTAATCTCTTCGAGAGTCTCAAGGATCTGCGCCGTTTTCAACGGCACCATCCCCCCCATGGTGATATTTCTGTATCCCATGGCCAGCAGGGCCTCTACAGACTGACGATAGGAGGTTTTGCTCCATCCATGTGCAACGCCAAAGGGAGTGAAACAGGACTTTTGAGACTTGTTTAAAAACTCTTGAGCCAAGGTCAGAGTGATATCCTGGCGTCGGCGACATTCAGCCAACCCTTCGCCACTGAATACCTCACCAGGTTTTTCATAGCCAAAAACGATATGATCGAGAGAAACGCCATGGTTAAAGCGGGAAGTTTCGTAAAACTCAATCACCTCTTCCACACGGTATGGCGGGACGTCCTGATTAACATATGTGAAGGCTCCGCAATCACCCATAGTTTCCATATTTTCCGGCAGACGGAAAAAGTGCTTCATTCCATTACGGAAGTAACGCAAACGCTGGGCACGAGTATATTTGCTCTCGCCGCCGCCAAGACCATCAACTACAGCTTTAGAAACCAGCATACCATCGTAAGGATGAGGAAAAACCTCATGCGGATACTGATCGTCACGTTGACGCACGCGATGTTCGTTACGCGTTTCGCGGAAGAAGTCGAAACTGGGATCGATAAAATCCTGACTATCAGGGAAAAAATACTTTAGCTTCGACAACTTACTCTCCTGTGACGCCACTGCAAAGCCTCAAAAAACGGGGGATTCTACCATGAAACCCAGGCAAGTAGCATTAAGGTTTAGCCTCTCTCAGGGCCATAAACTCAGTCCGAAAACGTTTTTCCTCAAATGAATTTCCCGAGTCACGAAATTCACGCAACGCGTGTGTAGCACTGATACCAGGATTTTTCTCCATAATCTTTAAAATGAAAGACTTAACTTCCTCCGGACTACGACGAATTCCTTTTTTCACTTCACGCTCAGGTAACTCCTTGAGTTCTTCTATTAACTTTTGAGATAACTCATTTAAATCATTGAGTTGTTTTGACGTAAATTCCTTCACAATGTATTTTGCCACACTGATATTAAGCATGAGCATATTGCATCTCAGCCACTGAGCCATATTTTGGTTGGTTTTGAAAAGGTATGTAGTTAACCTACCATTGATTTTTTTGGAAGTTATAATAAGCAGTTGTTTTTTTGCATCAACTAGATACTCAAGACCATTAATGATATCTAGTTCAATTGCATTAATATAATCTGGAGAACCACAGATAATATAATAGTCTCTTTTTCTTTTTTTCATTAATTCTACAATAGATGTAGGATGCTTAGATTTAAAAATAGATCTATTGGTTATTTCTTTCCACCATGTTCTATGAAAACTTTTCCCTACATATTCTTGAGAATATAATGGTATTGATTCGTCATATCCAACAGCAAAGGTCGCTTTATAAGGTACAACATTGTCTTTGTGGTGAAGGAGTCCTAAACCAGCAGAAAGAATCCATAAATCAATAGGATAATCATCTAAGATGGCTTTAGCCGTCGCCCAGTGCCCACCTTTATAAAGATCCTCTGCACATATAGTTGCAGATGTAGAAATAGCTTCATTCAGAGCATTGCACCAAGAATTCACGAGCACATTTGAAGGGGTTCGGCCTGATGAAAATTGACTCAGACTCAATATATCCCTACTACCGTAGTGTTTGCCGTTTGTACATGTGGTTATTAAGTTGATGTTGCTCACAATCGCCCCCCCAGAATCGTGTTACACAAGCTACAGGAGAAAAAAGGGGATGACAAGAGCGGAGTAATCAGTCCCTGAAAATTTTTTCAGGGACTGATGTTAGTGAGGAATATACTCGAAATACTCATCTTGAGAATGAGAACATCTTTGGCATCGCCTCAGAATACCTTTTTCCTCAAGAGAGAGACAAAAATTTCGACACGACTCAAGAAGGTCGTCAGGATTTTCATTTTTATCTTTAGAAATCAACGCTCTAGCTAGGGTGTCATAACTAAAACCTCCCGTTGAGTGCGATACAATGCTCATCGCAAGTTGAGTATCGAAAGTTTTCATAGTGCACCTCTGAGTCGCCAGAATAATACAGTTATAAAAAAGTATAGGTTATAGTTCAAGCCGGCTTTTCAAAATCGAACATAGCAAGCATCAGGAATTAGACTATTTGCCAAAGTCATAAGGGCTAACTTCGCTTTCCCTATTCGCATCCAAAAAATCAGCCCACCACTGCAGCATCAGTCGCCGTTCATCAAGATGTTCGGCCTTATGAATGTAAGCTGCGCGTACTGAGTTACGTTCCATATGGCTCATCTGCCTTTCCACTGCATCCCTCGACCACAATCCAGACTCGATCAATGAACTACAGGCCATTGTCCTGAAACCGTGCCCACAAACCTCTACCTTCGTGTCATAACCCATAACGCGCAGCGCCTTGTTCACCGTGTTTTCACTCATCGGTTTGCGATGGTCATGATCGCCGATGAAAACAAAATCGCGATCACCACTAAGTTTGTAAACATCTTTAAGAATTGCTAAAGCTTGATGAGAAAGCGGCACCAGATGAGGCGTACGCATTTTTGAACCACGCTGTGAATGCTTTACTCCGTCAATAGCTTCGCGCTCTGCAGGTATTGTCCACATTGATGTTTCGAAATCGATCTCAGACCAACGAGCAAAGCGTAGTTCACTTGAACGAATGAATACCAGGAGCGTGAGTTCGACGGCAAGTCTAGTAAGAGGTCTACCGGTATAACTATCTATGCGCCGTAATAGTTCTGGGATTCGCTTCAACTGAAGAGCAGGTCGATGCTGTCTGTTACTTGAAGCAACAGCGCCAACCATCTCCTGCGCGGGGTTATAGTCCAGTAAACCACTCTGCACGGCATAGCGCATAATTGCCGTGGTTCGCTGTTGTAATCGTGAAGCAACCTCAAGCCGTCCTGACAGTTCAACGGCTTTGATTGGGGCTAGCAGGTCTCGGGTTTTGAGATCCGCAATATTCCGCTTACCAATAGCTGGAAACAGATTATCCTCCAGGCTTTTCAGTACTCGCCTGCTATGTTCTTCCGACCACTTTTTATTTGTTGCATGCCACTCAACTGCGAGTTGTTCAAAAGTGCGGGCTTCTTCTTGCTCAATTTTATCACTTTTCTTTTTGTCTCCCGGGTCGATGTTGTTTGATCTTACCCAGCAATAGTGGACACGCGGCTAAGTGAGTAAACTCTCAGTCAGAGGTGACTCACATGACAAAAACAGTATCAACCAGTAAAAAACCCCGTAAACAGCATTCGCCTGAATTTCGCAGTGAAGCCCTGAAGCTTGCTGAACGCATCGGTGTTACTGCCGCAGCCCGTGAACTCAGCCTGTATGAATCACAACTCTACAACTGGCGCAGTAAACAGCAAAATCAGCAGACGTCTTCTGAACGTGAACTGGAGATGTCTACCGAGATTGCACGTCTCAAACGCCAGCTGGCAGAACGGGATGAAGAGCTGGCTATCCTCCAAAAGGCCGCGACATATTTCGCGAAGCGCCTGAAATGAAGTATGTCTTTATTGAAAAACATCAGGCTGAGTTCAGCATCAAAGCAATGTGCCGCGTGCTCCGGGTGGCCCGCAGCGGCTGGTATACGTGGTGTCAGCGGCGGACAAGGATAAGCACGCGTCAGCAGTTCCGCCAACACTGCGACAGCGTTGTCCTCGCGGCTTTTACCCGGTCAAAACAGCGTTACGGTGCCCCACGCCTGACGGATGAACTGCGTGCTCAGGGTTACCCCTTTAACGTAAAACCCGTGGCGGCAAGCCTGCGCCGTCAGGGACTGAGGGCAAAGGCCTCCCGGAAGTTCAGCCCGGTCAGCTACCGCGCACACGGCCTGCCTGTGTCAGAAAATCTGTTGGAGCAGGATTTTTACGCCAGTGGCCCGAACCAGAAGTGGGCAGGAGACATCACGTACTTACGTACAGATGAAGGCTGGCTGTATCTGGCAGTGGTCATTGACCTGTGGTCACGTGCCGTTATTGGCTGGTCAATGTCGCCACGCATGACGGCGCAACTGGCCTGCGATGCCCTGCAGATGGCGCTGTGGCGGCGTAAGAGGCCCCGGAACGTTATCGTTCACACGGACCGTGGAGGCCAGTACTGTTCAGCAGATTATCAGGCGCAACTGAAGCGGCATAATCTGCGTGGAAGTATGAGCGCAAAAGGTTGCTGCTACGATAATGCCTGCGTGGAAAGCTTCTTTCATTCGCTGAAAGTGGAATGTATCCATGGAGAACACTTTATCAGCCGGGAAATAATGCGGGCAACGGTGTTTAATTATATCGAATGTGATTACAATCGGTGGCGGCGGCACAGTTGGTGTGGCGGCCTCAGTCCGGAACAATTTGAAAATCAGAATCTCACTTAAAACGGCATCCATTTTACAAAAGATGGCCGTCTGTGTATTTGTAATGAATACCTTCTACATGTTTAGAGTGCATAATCCACGACAAGGCGATATCCTAAAAATTAGCTAGCAGGCAACTTTGATGGCATAGATAATGTTTTTAGTAAAAAAGAGTTGACTGAATATAATACAGCCTCTTCCTACATAAGAAGGAATGTGCTCACAAAAAAAACCATTAGTCTGCTTCCTGTTCTTACAATAATCAGTATTATGTATTTTATTTATATAGCAAAATATGCTTGTTACACCTGTCATAATTAGGCATGGTAAAATTATTGACTGAACCCTGGGGGAGAAAGATGCACAGTGATTATTATAATATGGTTTTTGGTGAAAAATTGGCCAATATTTTATATGAAGCTAACTCTCAATTTTTTTACGAGAGAAATGTCATAGAAGAGGCAGTCAACGCTTTATTCTGTGAGCGTGAAATAATAAACAACAAGAACATAATAAAGAAGCTGATGTTCTTTTTGTCAGATGTTAATCACACCAAGAAAGATGTTGTTCAGAGCGCACTTAATATTATCATTGACATTACATCAGGTGATATTTGAGATTTTACATAAAAGATAATCTCTCAAGGAGTCTTATCTGAAAACGAAATATATAGTTCCTCTCGTTTTGTAATATCGATTGGCTTTGTTGAATCGGTTACGTACCCCGGAGCCGGTCATATTTTCAGGTAATACACACGCTTTCAGACATTTCGGCTTTCGTCATTTTTGTATCATGGGCATAGCTTCTGCTACCTGACCATCATAATCACGCAGCTTCAGTGAAGCAGTGACCACCTGTTTAACCCGGTGTATCGTTATGATCTTATCCAGCAATTGAACCGCCCCGGGTTTCCTGGAGAGTGTTTTATCTGTGAACTCAGGCTGCCAGATCATCGTTTCCGATGGAAGCATAATAAGCTTTTTCTGCTTCTGCCGGTGGGATATGGCCCTGCCTTTCCAGCAATCGTCGATTGTTATACCAGTCCACCCACGTGAGTGTGGTCAGCTCATCATACTGACACGTGCATTACCCCTACCGCGATAATGCAACCGTACAATATAGGGCGTTTCCTAAACGCAGCCCTCATCACTCCAATCCAACAAGACACAGCATTTTTGATCACGAAGAAAGACAAATAATTTCCGTAAATGTTTCCGTTGTTACAAATAACAACAGTGTTTTACATTTCTTTGGCCTCAGGCCCGCGCATGTTGCCATTCGATGTCATTTTCCTGACTCGTTTCTTCTTTATGGTGTAGTGTGATCTTCACTTTATGGATGCTAACAATATGAAAAGAAAAATTATTCCCGTGCTAATCGGTTGTACGCTCTCTTTCTCTGCCCTGGCGGCACAACCTACGGCTGAGCGCTATGTCGTCAGTTTTCCAGAAGGCACGCACGTGAACTATGCCGGCGCATTTGCCAGTGCATTCCCGAACGGCCTTCCGGTTGGGATAGGTTCTGGCCTGCTGTTCACCGGTAAACAGGGCGATGCCCTGACATTCGCAACCATTACCGATCGCGGTCCGAACGCGGATTCACCGAAAGAGGGGAAAAACGAAACTAAAATTTTCGTTACGCCAGATTTCGCGCCGCTGCTGATGACGATTCGTGTACAAAACGGCAAAGCGGAGGCCATCGATCCCCGTCCTCTGCATGACGATAAAGGCGCGATCAACGGTCTGCCGCTGGCAAGCGACGTGATTGGCTCCACCAATGAAGTGGCCTTCAGCGACACGTTACATAGACTGAAGGGGGATAATCGCGGGCTGGATACGGAAGGGATCACTCCGGATGGTAAAGGAGGTTACTGGCTGTGCGATGAGTATGGCCCGTTCCTGATTAACATCGACAGTAAAGGGAAAATCCTGGCAATCCACGGTCCGCAGGCGGCGGAAGGGGAAAAAGCGATTGCGGGCGGTTTGCCAAATATCCTCAAATGGCGTCAGGCGAACCGCGGCTTTGAAGGCCTCACCCGTATGCCGGACGGGCGTATTATTGTCGCCGTGCAAAGTACGCTGGATATCGACGCTAAGAGCAAGAAAAAGGCGCTGTTTACGCGTCTGGTGAGCTTCGATCCGGCAAGCGGAAAAACCGCGATGTACGGTTATCCTATCGACAGCGCGGCCTACAGCAAAAACAGCGACGCTAAAATCGGAGACATCGTGGCGCTCGATAACCAGCACATCCTGCTGATCGAACAGGGAAGAGATAAAAACAACAGAATGCGTAACCTGATTTACGAGGTCGATCTCAATAAGGCGAGCGACCTGTCAGGCTTCGACAAGCCGGGTGAGTATCCGGAGTTTGATGATGAGAAAACCCTGTCACAGCGCGGCATTACCCTTGCGCAGAAAACGCAGGTTGTTGATCTGCGCTCCTTGGGCTGGCAGCAGGAGAAGGCTGAAGGGTTGGCGCTGATCGACAGCAAAACGCTGGCGGTGGCGAACGATAACGACTTTGGCGTGAAGGTGGCGATGCAACATCCGGTCGAGGGCAAGACATTCAAGGATTATCGGGTGAACGCGGAAGGAAAGCTGACGCTTGACGACAAGCAGGTTGAAACGACCCTCAGAGTGAAGCCACTGGAGAAACCGGAGTCTGACAGTGAACTGTGGATTGTGACGCTGCCGGAAGCGTTGAAATAAGTTTATAAGGTACGGACAGCAGTATCGCTTAGTTTTTCAAATTCATGTATGTGAACAATATTGGGGTTCCGGCGTAGACCCCCAATGAAAGCGTCACCACGTGAAAACATGCCTGCACGGTTTACACGTCATCCCATGGTGGCAGCCGGTTAACTTTCCTGCGCCACCAGTGGAAAAAGGCCATAAGCAGTCCGAACAAAAGTAAGCGTACAGCGAGGGCCGTATTGACGGGGATGTGTTATTCAGCTGGCAGTGCTATGCGCCACGGAAGCAGTTCGCTGACCCGGTTGACCGGCCAGTCTGCTATGACGCCAAGCACATGGCGAAGGTAGCTTTCTGGATCCACGTCATTCAGTTTGCACGTCCCGATCAGGCTGTACAGTAGCGCTCCCCGCTCACCACCATGGCCAGAGCCGAAGAACAGGGTCTTCATCTTTTCACGCAACCAGCTTTCCAGGGATTTCAACAGCGGTTTCGTTTTTCGCTGACGTTCAGCAAGCCGCTGCTCTGCCGGCATTCCCCTTATATCCGCCTCTATGGCGTACAACTGACCGATCTGCTCCAGGGCTTCTTCCGTCAGTGCTGACGGGATGCGGACGTGCACATCGTGGATCTTTCGGCGGGCATGAGCCCAGCAGGCAGCTTCCGTTATCCCACCATTGCGATACAGCTCGTTGAACCCGGCGTACGCATCCGCTTGCAGCACACCGCTGAAGCAAGCAAGATGAGTCTGCGGATGGATGCCTTTTCTGTCCGGGCTGTAAGCGAACCACACTGCAGGTGCCAACGCTGACCCGGCATTGCGGTCATCACGAACATACGCCCACAACCGCCCGGTCTTCGTCTTCTTATTACCCGGCAGCAGTACCTGGACCGGGGTATCATCGGCATGGAGTTTGCCGTCAGTCATGACATAGCCATGAAGCGCCTCTTCCAGCGGAGACAGCAGCCGGCAGCATGCATCCACCCAGCCCGACAGCAGTGAACGGCTCAGCTCCACACCTTGCCGGCCGTATATTTCTGACTGGCAATACAGCGGGGTGTGCTCTGCATACTTCGAGGTCAGCACGCGGGCCAGCAGCCCCGGTCCGGCGATACCCCGCTCGATGGGCCGCGAAGGTGCAGGTGCCTGCACGATGGCATCGCACTGAGTACAGGCATGTTTTTCCCGTACCGTCCGGATAACCCGGAAGGCGCTACGCATCAACTCCAGCTGTTCGGCGGTATCCTCGCCCAGATAGCTCAGTGAACCGCCGCAGTTCGGGCAGCACGGCGCCGCAGGCAACAGTCGCTTTTCGTCACGGGGGAGTGATTCAGGGAAC
>ERZ779643.1848-NODE-1848-length-13276-cov-1.780274_pt1 | contig 13276 bp, 15 predicted proteins | sample MGYA00511564_ERZ779643 | MGnify/ENA primary metagenome ERZ779643 (study PRJEB29588, sample SAMEA2147114) | human gut metagenome | biome: human gut; feature: human-associated habitat; material: faeces | place: Denmark | collected 2008/2010 ... | reverse complement strand
TACTTTCAAGATCCTTCACCACTTCTTCATTATGGATAATAGGACCATAAGTATAAATCCTGTTTTCTGTTCCTGTCTGTTCATATACTGTTTCCACAGCCCGTTTTACACCGAAGCAGAAGCCGGCACTCTTCGCTAAAATAACTTCCATCTGCTTTCCTTCCTTATGCTTCTGTCAGGGAAAGGATCTTTTCTACCACTTCATCAATACTCATATCCGAAGAATCTACAAGAATGGCATCTTCTGCCTGCTTTAATGGTGAAATCTCCCGATGCATATCCTGATAATCACGGTCCGCAATATCTTTTTTAATCACTTCCAAGTCACAGGCAGCACCTTTTTCCAGCAATTCCTGATATCTTCTCTCGGCTCTTGTTTCAACACTTGCAGTAAGATAAATCTTTACCTGGGCATTCGGCAGCACACAGGTTCCGATATCTCTTCCATCCATAATCACATTTTCCTTTGCGGCAAGCTGTCTCTGCAATTCTACCAGTTTTGTACGAACCACTGGATAAACACTGGTCGCGCTGGCCATGTTGCCGACTTCCTCTTTCCGGATAACGCCGTTTACGTTCTCTTTGTTTAAGATCACCTGCTGTTCTCCGCCCGTATACTGAATGGTCACGTCTACCTTCGGGCAGGCAGCCGCAATCGCCTGCTCATCGGAAGCATCGATATGATTCTGTAAAAAATAATATGCCATCGCGCGGTACATTGCACCGGTATCCACATACACATACCCCAGATCCGCCGCAAGTTTTTTGGCGATTGTACTTTTTCCGGCTCCTGCCGGTCCATCAATTGCAATATTAAATGCCATTTTCTATTCTCCTTTGAAATAAATTATTTATCTTTGAAATTACAAAACGGATATTCCCGCCAGGTGTCCGGTGGACCAGGCAATCTGAAGATTATAGCCACCGGTAAGTGCATCCAGATCCAGCACCTCGCCGCAGAAATACAGCCCCTGCACAAGTTTTGACTCCATCGTGGAAGGATTGATATCTTTCACGGAAACACCGCCCTTTGTTATAATTGCCTCTTTAAAATCGCGAAGCCCTGTAATTGTAAGCGGCATATTTTTAAACAGATGTAACAGATTCTGTCTCTGTTCCCTGGATATTTCATTCACCTTTGTATCCGGATCAATGCCTGATAACGCAATCATAACGGGTATCATTTTTGCCGGGAGCAAATGCCCAAGAGAATTTTTAAACTGCTTATTTTTCATTTCATCAAATTCCCTTAAGATCCGGTGATCAAGCTGTTCCACATCCAGTGCCGGTTTCAGATCAATCGTCATGGAAAGCTCCTGGTCAAATGCTTTTGCCGGGATACATCCGCTTGCCGACAATACCAGCGGACCGCTGACGCCGAAATGCGTAAAAAGCATCTCTCCAAAATCCTCATACAGTTTTTTCTTTCCCCGGGTAACCGACATACGGACATTGCGCAGCGAAAGACCCTGCAGATCCCTGACCCACGGTTCTTTCATTTCCATCGGAACCAGTGCCGGAGTCGGCGATACCATCTTATGTCCGCTCTCTTCTGCCATGCGGTAACCGTCCCCCGTTGCCCCTGTTGAAGGATAGGAAATTCCTCCGGTTGCAACAATCACTGCGTCCGCATGCATTTTTGTATGATCAGCCAGCTCAACACCGGTAACACGCTTTTCTTCATCCCTCTTTTCAAGCAGCAGACGCTTTACCTTTGTATGCAGGAATACTTCCACATGCTGCCCCCGCAATGCGGTGGATAACGCCGCAATCACATCGGAAGAATGATCCGACACGGGAAATACCCGGTTCCCACGCTCTGTTTTTGTAGGCATTCCATGACTCTCAAAAAAAGAAATCACCTGCTCATTGTCATAGGAGTAAAAAGCACTATATAAAAATTTACGGTTGCTGACTACATTGGCAAACAGCTGTTCCATATCACTGGCATTCGTCAGATTGCAGCGCCCTTTTCCCGTAATAAACAGCTTTTTTCCGAGTTTTTCATTCTGTTCTAAAAGCGTCACTGCATGTCCGCTCTCCGCTGCCGCATACGCAGCCATCATTCCCGCCGGTCCTCCACCGATCACGATTACTTTACTCATTATCGATATCCCCTAATTTTGCATAATGTACCTTAATCGAATCATCAATATAATTGATCTCATCACTCTCATATACCTGATATTCATCCCAGATATCTTCCAACATCTCCAGCGTTTTTGCAACTTTTTTGCGGTTCTTCATGCAAAGTGCAACGATCAGCGCATTGATGACACTGAGCGGTGCTACCAGAGAATCCACGATTGAAGCCATATCACTGTCCGCAATCAGATTGCAGGAGGAATACAGATTCATCGGGGAATGTACACTGTCTGTCAATGTGATTACTTTTGCATTGCGGTTATTTGCAAATTCCATTGCCTTTAAAGTCCGCATGGAATAGCGTGGGAAACTGATCCCGATAATCACATCATCCTTTCCGATCCGCACCATCTGTTCAAAAATCTCACTGGAGCTGCTGGTCTGAAGCAAATGCACATTATCAAACATCAGGTTAAAATAGAATGCCATAAAGGATGCTAACGGCGCACAGCTCCGGATTCCAATAATATAAATGTGCTTTGCGTTTAAAATGGTATTCACTGCGATCTCAAATGCTTCCTGATCGATTTTCTCCAACGTGGTATTGATCTTGTCCGCATCCGAGTGCAGGACCGATTCCAATATTTTCGACTGACTGATTCTTCCATAGGTCACTTCCATACGCTGGATCGAATTCAGCTTGTTTCTCACAAGTTCTTCCAATGCATTCTGGAATTCCGGATACCCTTTGTATCCCAAATGTGTTGCAAAACGCACAACGGTTGATTCACTGACGCCAACTACTTCACCTAATCTGGCGGCTGTCAGAAAAACTGCTTTATCATAATTATCTGTGATATATGTAGCTAATAACTTTTGTCCCTTGCTTAATCTGCTGTAAGATTCATTAATACGATTACTCAGATCACGCGTATTACCCATAGTTCCCCATCCTGTTATCCAATTTCTGTCCGGCAGCTTTTACATAGTATCTGCTGCTTTCGGAACATTTTCAAAATTCCAACATTTTAATTATAGCAAATAGGAACTTTTTTGCAAGAAAAAAGAGGCTGAAAACCAGCCCCTTTTCTGTCCTGTCTTATACCGGATATGCTCCGTTTTTAGTATCTGCTACAGTCTGGTCTACCTTTGTCTGCTGTGCTTCTCTGTATTTGAAGAAGTCTGTGGCAACCTGTGGGAATAAAGCGTAAGTTAATACATCTTCATCCTGCTGTTTCCACTGTTTCATCTCAGCTTCGATCTTGTCTAATTCAGGTTCAAGCAAGTCTGCATATCTGCATGTGATCGCATTCTTCTTATCCTCGCCAAGAACCTTGTCAACAACCTCTGGATTGAAAGGTTTTACAGTCTGACCATATTTTCCAAGTAAAACGTCTTTTGTCTCTTTTGTAGCAACTTTGTAACGTTCACCCATCAATACGTTAAATACTGCCTGCGTACCAACGATCTGTGAAGAAGGAGTTACAAGAGGCGGTTCACCAAGGTCTTTACGAACTCTTGGGATCTCCTTTAATACTTCTTCGTATTTATCCTCTGCATGCTGCTCTTTTAACTGGGAAACCATGTTGGATAACATACCACCTGGTACCTGGTATAATAAAGTCTTAATGTTAACGCCAAGTACTTTTGTATTCATCAAACCGCTCTCTAATGCTTCTTCTCTCATTGGTCTGAAGTAATCAGCGATCTCTGCAAGTAAGTTCTGGTCTAAACCGGTATCAAATTCTGTTCCCTTGAATGCCTCTACCATAACTTCTGTTGCCGGCTGGCTTGTTCCCATAGAGAATGGAGAGATTGCAGTATCAATGATATCGCATCCTGCCTCTACTGCTTTCATGTATGTCATGGAAGCAACACCGGAAGTATAGTGTGTGTGAAGCTCGATCGGTAATGATGTAGAATCTTTCAAAGCCTGAACTAACTCTGTTGCTTTGGAAGGAACTAAAAGTCCGGCCATATCTTTGATACAGATTTCATCGGCTCCGGCTTCTATAAGCTGCTTGGCCATATTCACATAATATTCCACAGTATGTATCGGAGAAAAAGTGATACAGAGCGAACATTGTGAAATCATTCCGGCTTCATGAGCATAGCCGATAGAGGGGATAATGTTGCGGACGTCATTCAATCCGCAGAAAGTACGGGTAATATCCGTTCCCTGCGCATGTTTAACCTTATAGAATAATTTACGGACATCTGCCGGGACGGGACTCATGCGGAGACCGTTCAGCGCACGGTCCAGCATATGAGTCTGGATGCCTGCTTCGTGGAAGGGTTTCGTCCACTCGCGCACAGCTCTATTCGGATTTTCACCAAACAATAAATTTACCTGTTCAAAACCACCACCATTTGTTTCCACACGGGCGAAACAGCCCATTTCAATAATAGCCGGGGCAACCTTAACCAACTGGTCTACACGAGGCACGTACTTACCTGCACTCTGCCACATATCGCGAAAGACCAGACTAAATTTTACTTCTCTTTCCATTTTTGATAAATGTGTTTTTCTTTTTTTGGATTATAACTTCTCAATCTTTATCACCTGACCTTTACCTGCCGTCAAAATCTCAACTGCCGCCTTAATAGCATCCATAGCACCAGTATCTGCCGTAGGTGCTACAGCAGGTGCTTTTTTGGGGGTCTCTTCGGGGGCCACTTTGTTGACAACAGTAATAAGGTACTTGCTTAGATAGATAACGATGAGGAGAATGACAAAGACAGTCGCCATACCGACCACCATCAACATCAATCCAACTCCTATGTTCTCCATAATTTTCAGTGTTATTAATAGTACTTACTACACTCATAGGTTATTCTAAGCCTAAAAAGTGCTCAAATTTAGCCATTTCGGCTTTACTTCTATCATAAATGGAATACAAAATATGCAAAATTATCAGAAAATAAGAAGAGTCTAAAGAAATGTGCTTAAAATCCGGAACAGTCATCAGGCCAAGAGATTAATAGTACCTTCGTCCACTGTAAAAGGAAATTAAATCTGCCTGCCCGATGGCACTCCGAAAGGTGTTTTTGTGATTTTTTAAAGAAGGATTTCATTTAATGGTTTCCGCTTCTTTTCTGTAGGTTCATCCTCCGCATAACCGACCGGAATCAAGACGGCCGGTTCCAAATTTTCAGGCAATCCCAAAACCTCACTGCATCGCGGAGTGTCAAAATTACAAACCCAACAAGTACCCAGTCCTTGTTCGGCAGCAGCCAGACAAAGATGTTCTACTGCAATAGCAATGTCAATATCAGCGTGATCCTTATTATCGGCACGCCGATGCCAAGACTCATTATGATCCACACAAGCCACTATGATACAAGGAGCCGTAGCAAGCCATTCCCGTTTATAACATGAATACAACGTTTTCAGTACGGCCTCATCTGTAACAATACGGAAACGCCATGGTTGAAAATTAACTGCAGACGGTGCAAAACGTACACATTCCATGATATAATCCAACTTTTCAGCCTCAATAGGACGATTGGCATATTTGCGTGCAGAGTAGCGCGCCTTCACTAATTCTAGAAAGTTCATAAGCATTATTATTAGTTTGCATACAAAAATAGTAACTTTGCACCGATAAAAGAAGTACAAATATGAAGAAACTTGTAATATTCGACCTGGACGGCACATTACTGAACACTATTGCCGACCTAGCTGCCGCCACCAACCAAGCCTTACAGTATTATGGCTATCCTACACATGAAATGGAAGCATACCGTTTTTTTGTAGGAAACGGAATCAATAAATTATTTGAGCGTGCTCTGCCTGAAGGGGAGCGTACGGAAGAGAATGTATTAAAGATACGTTCACAATTCATCCCCTATTATGATGAGCACAATGCCGATTTAAGCCGCCCTTATCCCGGTATCTCCGAATTATTAAAAACACTGCAACAGCAAGGGATCATGATAGCGGTCGCCTCCAATAAATACCAAGCAGCTACCCGAAAGTTAATAGCACACTATTTTCCAGAAATAAACTTTGTGGAAGTACTGGGACAACGCGAAGGTATCCCCGCAAAACCCGATCCATCCATCATAAACGAAATCATGACAAAAGCAGGAGTCAAACAGGAAGATATACTTTATGTAGGTGATTCTAATGTAGATATGCAAACAGCGCATCATGCCGGAGTAACAGCTATAGGTGTGGCATGGGGATTCCGCCCGCGCACAGAATTGGAAGCCTTGCATCCGGCTCACATCATAGAAAAAGCAGAAGAATTACTTCCACTTCTCCTTTCATGATTATTTTCATTAAATACATAATTCATCAAGCACCTTGATAAGCGATTTATCAAGGGGCTTGTCTTTTTTAATTGCCTCAGAAAAAGGCATATATACCACCTCATCGTTATAAATGCCAATCATTACATTGCGCTGTCTGACACATAACAAACATTACACTTTATAGAACTTCCGAACATTTCACCCTTTTGTTACGTTTATATAAATATAGTATAAACAAAAAAATAAAAACGTATTATGTCAGTCATTTATAAATTCTTATTTCCATCCAAGCCCGATGGCACTGCTATGTCACTTCTGATATTAGCTTTACGAATCCTGTTTGGTATTTTACTCATGTCGCACGGTGTACAGAAATGGGCCAACTACGATGTCATGTCTGGCAGTTTTCCCGATCCTTTAGGAATAGGAAGCCAACTTTCACTGGTACTGGCTATTTTTGGTGAAATGGTTTGTTCGATGGCTTTCATTTTCGGATTCCTTTATCGCTTGACAATGATTCCGATGATCTTCACCATGTGTATCGCATTCTTTGTTGTTCATGGTTCTGATCCTTTCGCCGTTAAAGAATTAGCCTTTATTTATCTGGTAGTATTCATATTATTGTATATAGCAGGACCGGGTAAATTCTCACTAGATCATTTCATAGCCAAAGCACTTGCCTCCCATAAGAAATAACCGATTCAGATATGTTTCAAGAAACGTTCTATATCTGCTTCCAATTTTTTATAAAGAGGTGATAACTTATAGCTGGTATGTTTGCGGAGTACAATGTCTACTCCCAACTGCCGGCGCTGATAGCTGGTCAGTTCATTATGAAACTGCATATTATGCTCTGCCAGTTCTTTAATCTCCGTTTCACGTTCACGGCGTAACACATTGCAGACAGGTACTAACAATCTCATCACTACACTATCCATAATGTGATGTCCTTGAATAAACATATAGGTATTGTCCTCATTCACTCCCAATTTGGCAAATTCCCCCTTCATCGCCTCTATTTCCTCCAAGGCTTTCGGATGGCGGCGTTCCAGCTCCAATAATTTACGCCTCACCCTGCGGCTCATACTCTCTAAACTCCGTTCAGGATGATAGACACTGACTCTATCCAATTTCACATACGAACAGAAGTCAAGCAAAGAAAATTCGGAAAGATTATGTTTTCTATAAAACCACACCGACCAAATGAACAACGGATAAGCTATTTGAGAATACATACGCATAAAAGCGACAAAATCCACCAACGGATGGTCATTCAACGTTGCCATGACACAAACCTCATGCAATGCTTCAGCATAACACTGATAGTTTTCTATAGCATATGCATAGGTATGAAAAACATATTTGTTATTTATAATATAACGTGAAGTATGGGTAGCCCCCTGTAACAGATAGTCATAATCACTATCTACACAAGCTATCATATTTTGTCCCAACCGAGGTCCCAGTTCATTCATCAGCACAGACTTCTTACCTTTAGCCAAAGTGGTTTTCGAAGGAAGCATCACTTCGAAATAACGAGTTTCATTTTCGTATTCACCTAACAAGGTACGCCAGAATGAAATATCATCATAACTCTCAACGTATGCAATAATCTTGCGTCGCGAACATTTAGGTTTCAATTTGTTGGCCGCACCAATATATAAGGAGGACAGATTCTCGGACAATCTTTTTCCCATAGTATCGTCGTTAGAAATTGTTTATTTTGTAATATCACTCACCTCGGTCACTGCATCCAGCCAGCCATCCATAATCACAGCAGGCGAATGAGTTGTCAATACAATCTGTACATTAGGATTCAATTGCCGTATCAATGAAATAAGGCGTTGCTGCCATTCCACATGCAAGGATACTTCAGGTTCATCCATAAACAGGACTCCCCGACGGTTGTCTTGTACCAGAACCGTCAGCAAGATAACCAAAATCTGCTTCTCACCGGAAGATAGTTGATAAGGATAAAGTATATCTCCATCCTGTTCAAACAAAATCTCATTACTTTTACGAATGATTTTTTTACCGGTTTCACCAAACAAGTCATCCATCAAATCCTGGAATTTTGTCTTGGGGTAAGACATTTCGGCAGCACGAAGCTGACCGTCAGGGCCACCGGAAGTAAGGCACTCAATAATGCGGTTACCAATATTTACCTGATAATCCAAATAACGCCGCTGCAATTGATAAAGTTGCCAATCCAGTTCTGTCTTAACATTCTTATCCGCCATCTTTTCGAGAAGTTCCGAATGAATCAACGGACGGTCAAAACTACGGATTACATCAAAGTGTATCAGGGTCGCATCTTCCGGAGAAAAGACAAAATGTACCCCGGGAGTCGAACCGTTACTCAACGCTCCACCTTCCAAAGCCGTCAGGCTATTCACAGATCTGTTCAGGATAGTGCTCTTGCCGATACCATTCACTCCGCTCAGAATATTGACATCCGGACGCAGTTCCCATGAGATATCTTTACGGCCCCAAAGCCGCTTTATCTCAATACGTTTTATATAATCAGCTTGTTTTTTCATTTTTGATAGATTTACTTGTAAGCAAAGATAGAAAATATAAAAAAAACCTCCTACATTTGCACTGTTATTTAAGGTAAAAAGAATGGCTATTCAAAAGTACAAAGGACATTTGGCATTGCTAGGCGCTGCCATAATGTGGGGATTGATGTCCCCAATTGGTAAAACGGCGTTAGAAAACGGTATTTCAGGCCTTTCCCTCGCTACATTTCGAATGACAGGAGGTGCTATCTGTTTTTGGATAGCTTCTATTTTCGCTCCTAAAGAACAAGTAAAGCCGCACGACTTGATGATGTTGTTCTTTGCAGGATTGTTGGGTATCGTCCTGAATCAGGGATGTTTTACTTTCGGACTATCACTGACTTCCCCCATCGATGCTTCCATTGTAACAACCACAGCCCCTATCGCTACTATGATTGTCGCTGCCATTTATCTGAAAGAACCGGTTACAGGGAAAAAAGTGATTGGCATTTTTCTAGGTTCCATCGGAGCCTTGACACTCATATTAAGCAGTCAAGGCTCAACAGATGGAAAAGGCGGAAGTATTCCGGGAGATTTGCTTTGCCTGTTGGCACAAATCAGTTTCTCATTCTATCTGGCTATTTTTAAAGGACTGATCAGCAGATACAACATATTTACTTTAATGAAATGGATGTTCACCTATGCAGCCATCTGCTTTATTCCATTTTCCTATCATGAGGTCTCGACCATACATTTTCACGAAATTTCCACTTCTACATGGGCCTGCGTAGCCTACGTCATTGTAGGTGGAACATTCCTTGCCTATATTCTGATGATGATCGGACAGAAAACATTGCGCCCTACTGTCATCAGTATGTACAACTATGTGCAGCCTATCGTAGGAACCAGTGTCTCTATCTTGTTAGGAATGGGAACCTTCGGTGTTGCCAAAGGAATAGCTGTGGCACTGGTATTCACGGGAGTTTATATTGTGACTCAAAGTAAAAGCCGTGAACAGATGCTGGCAGAACAAGCAGCCAAGAAAGAATAACCTCAACTACACTGCAATCCGAAACCAGACACTCTTCACCGACCATAAAAGCCGTATCCACTCTACTTTTAAGTAATGATACGGCTTTTTATGTATTTAAAGGAATTCTCAGACAATTGGCTCCTCCAATTTCAGTTTCTCCAAATATGCTTTCGTATCCGCCCAAAGCTGTCTTGCCTGCGGATGATTCATAAACTTATCCTTTACTTTTTTAGGCTTGCAAGAAGCGAACATTTGCCCTGTAACTTCTTTCCATCGCTCATCCAAAAGCAAACTGACAGCTGTCGCAGCTCCTTGCTTCGGAGTACGGATACAAGGACGGAACAGTATGTCGGTCAACGGATCAAACCACATATCCATACGGATGATATTGGTAGAAACAATACCAGGATCGGCAGCATTGACAGTAATTCCTTCTGTTTTCAGCCTTTCAGAAAGTTCACGGGTAAAAAGCCACAAAGCCAATTTTGTATTACTGTAAACAGGGATACGCCAAAAACTTCCTCTCTTTCCACGAACAAAAAATTCAGGAGTAATCTTCCCTATGGAATACGTACAAGAAACCATGTTCACAATCCGGGTTCCCTGCCCCATCAGAGGTAATAATTTCAAGGTCAGTAAAAAAGGGGCCACATAGTTCACGGCTACCGTATATTCCAAACCATCCTCCGTTGTAATCAAACCACCGGAACTCATTGTTCCCGCATTGTTCATCAGTAAATCGATATGCTTTCCGCGCCCCAACAAGTCGTCCGCGATATTAGTCACAGAAGCCATGGAAGAAAGATCAACTTGTCTGACTTCTATCTCTTTATTGCCAGTTTCCAAAATCAACTGGTTCTTACGCTCCTCTCCTTTAAAAAGAGTGTAACACAACATTATTACATGATAGCCGGCCTGTGCTACCGCACGGGTTATTTCAGTACCCATTCCTCCATCGGCACCGGTTATTATGGCTAATTTACTCATTGGTTCTCTAATTTTTCTATTTCACGTTCCAAGCAAAGGGGTAATTTCTCTTCCAGATGTTTGTGACATGCCATATCAATAGTGTACATTCTCGCAATACAATAATTACTATGACCGCAATTGCAACGAGCCTTTTCTTCAGTCCGCAACCGATTCACAAAACCAGGTTCATTCAGCAACGCCCTTCCCATCTGTACAAATTCAAAACCATCATCCAATACCTCATCTATCTTTTCACGAGATACCAGCCCCCCCACATATACTAACGGAATTTCCTTTATTTCTGTTCTGAATCTTAATGCATCTTCCAAGAAATAAGCCTCTTTAAAAGGTACTGTCGGAATCATCCATTTACCTACCATACGTACCCCATATTTCAGCCACCAGCAGTTCATATAATGTGTCATACTTTTTATAGGCATCGCTCCCCGCATGACATACATAGGCGCTTTGCTTACAAAGCCTCCGCTCAGCACCAACGCATGAGCCCCATCTTGTACCAACCGTTTCGCTACCTGCACAGCTTCATCTATTTCCATTCCTCCTTTAAAACCGTCACGCATATTGGTTTTTACCAGAACGGCCATGTCATTACCTGCGGCACGCATCACTTCCTCCATCACCATATCCATAAAGCGCATACGATTCTCCAACGAGCCGCCGAACTCGTCCTTACGATGATTGGTGTAAGGTGAAAGAAACTGACTGATAAGATAGCCATGCCCTGCATGTACCTCCACCGCGTCAAATCCGGCCTCACGCGCCCAGTTGACCGACTGACCGTATGCCTTTGCCATCTGCGGCAGTTCCTCCTTGCGCAAGCCACGCACGAAAGTAGGCGAATAAAGATTAAAACCGGAAGAAGCTCCTACGGGTGTTACCCCACAAATACTTTTGTGCGACATATTTCCACAATGTCCCAACTGAATGCTTGCAGCAGCTCCTTCTTTATGAACCGCATCGGTTATTTCCCTTAATCCCGGTATAATTTCAGGGCGCATCCACAATTGCCTGTCGAAAGAAAGGCCACTTTGTGTAACAGCTGCATAAGCAATAGTAGTCATTCCCACTCCACCTGCTGCCACCGAACAGTGATAATCCTTCAATTGCCGGGACGGAGCATTGCCCGGACACATGCTCTCAAAAGCAGCCGAACGAATCGTACGGTTACGCAAAGTCAGCGGCCCGATAGAGGCGGGAGTAAATAATTTAGAGTTCATCATTCATATGTTATGTTTCGCTTTCATCATTTCCTGAAACAGAAACGATATACTATTCAAATTCAATAAATAAAAGGAATCATTCTTTTCTTTTTTCCTACCGCATCCTTACCAAACTCTTCCCGGTAACGGTTACGGATGGAATTGGCACGTGGAGCCAGATTAGCAAACGTCCACAGCACAAACACCCATGCAGCGGGCGAACAAGTGAGTACGGCAAACCCTATCCATTCCACCAACTCGCCAAAATAGTTGCCCGAAGTGACATATCGGTACATTCCCTTCTGCGGCAAATAATGGCGTGTATCGCCCGGTTTACGTAAATGGCGGATCACACTGTCGGAATGCAGATTAATGCCCATCCCTATAAAGAACAAAATGATCCCAAGCCAAAAAGAAGGAGTACTGAGCCAGGCATCTGTATAGAGTCCTTCCGGAGCCAGATAGAACAACCATTCGCCCTGCATCAGTCCGTTCAGGACATTAAAGACCACTCCCATCAACATAATGGCAAGGGGCATCCGGCTCTTTCCTTTCATCAGGAAAGGGAAGATAAAAGAGCGCTGGAATTAATGTAATTCAAAAAGAAGAAAAAAGAGGAAAGGAGCGGCATCAAAACGCACGCTGCTGTTCCACCACAGATAAAGCATTACAAGGAATACAGGTGCTTCCATCAGCACCCAACCTAATTTATTGTTCACTGAAAGTCCCCATTTCGGGGTGTGGAACATACCATAACCGGCACGTACATAATAGAGGGCTACAAATACAATCACCGCAAGTGCGGACATTGCTAATAACAAAAATTCAAAAGTCTGTTGTCCCATACTCGTTCCTCCCTGTATTAAATTTAGTAAGTCACTAACAAATTTAAGGGAAAAATCAGAGGAAAGCAACAATTAAGAGATTTTTTGCGAGGAAAGGATACGATTTTTATCGCAGAGAAGGCTTTATTTAGAGAGGGCTGTACTATTTTGTACAGGTTTTCCATTGATTTCCACCCCAAAGGTTTGCCTTATAAACCAATCCGGCTGAGATGTATCTACATTGCAAAAACCAGTAGTACCTGCCTTCCCTTTATCTTTTATATACTGGAACTTCATATATGTATCACTTGTAAGATATATAATCTTTCACCTGTAACATTACTAATCTTACAGCCCACACATTAGTAACGTGTCACCCCACACGTTACT
>ERZ779643.1847-NODE-1847-length-13278-cov-2.663843_pt1 | contig 13278 bp, 7 predicted proteins | sample MGYA00511564_ERZ779643 | MGnify/ENA primary metagenome ERZ779643 (study PRJEB29588, sample SAMEA2147114) | human gut metagenome | biome: human gut; feature: human-associated habitat; material: faeces | place: Denmark | collected 2008/2010 ... | reverse complement strand
GGGAAATATGGGCTGCCGGGACTGCCGCTGGCCTACAAGGTCAAATTCGGCTGGTGTATGCTGCGCTACAAAATGAGCTTTGAAGATGGCGTGGCGCTTTACGGCAAATATGTGGGCAACTGGGGCGGCGAAGCCACCCGCTGGCGGTTCGATGCCGTGCAGGACGGCAATGTGGTGCGCAGCGTGACCCTTTGCCCCAGCGCAAAGCTGCACTTGGAAGTCAAGGTCAGCCGGACGACTCTTCGGGAAAAAGATACTTACGATATGGCGGCTGTCCGGGTGCGGATTCTGGACGAGAACGGCACCCCTGTCCCCTATGCACAGTTCCCGGTGCAGTTTACGGTGGAAGGCAACGCCGCCCTTGTGGGCCCGCAGACCGCTGTTGCCGAGGGCGGCATGACCGGCACCTATCTGCGCACCGTGGGAACTGCCGGAGAAGCCGTGCTGACCGTTTCTGCACCGCAGACACAGCCCGTTGTGCTGCGGTTCACCATTGAAAAGGAGGACGCTGTATGGAACTGACCCTGAAACAAAAAACCGCATTCGGCATTGGTGCCGTGGGCAAGGATATGGTATACGCCCTGTCGGCTTCTTACGTCATGTATTATTATCAGGATGTGCTGGGGCTTTCGGCCAGCTTTGTGGGACTGGTGCTCATGGCAGCCCGGTTCTTTGATGCCTTCAACGACCCCTTTATGGGCGTTCTGGTGGCAAAGACCCGCACCCGCTGGGGGCGCTTCCGTCCGTGGATCTTTTCCGGCACGCTGCTCAATGCGCTGGTGCTCTACGCCCTGTTTGCCGCCCCGGTAATGGACGAAGCGGCGTTGATGGTCTACTTCAGCGTGGTGTACATCCTGTGGGGCGTTACCTATACCATGATGGATATTCCTTACTGGTCCATGATCCCCGCCGTGACCCGCACCCCAAAAGACCGGGAGAATCTTTCCATGGTGGGCCGTACCTGTGCAGGCGTTGGTTCGGCACTCATTGCCATGTTCACCATGCTGCTGGTGGGAGCCCTTGGCGGCGACAGCGAGCGCGCCGGCTTCCGCTGGGTGGCATTGATCGTAGCGGCAATTTTTGCAGTGACAGAGCTGGTGTGCTGCATTTCCATGAAAGAAACCACCCCCAGTGAGATGAAGACCGCCACCGTAAAGGAGATGTTCTCCGCCCTGTTCCGCAACGATCAGGCTATGGTAGTGGTGGGCAGCATCGTGCTGATCAACTCGGCGCTGTACCTTACCTCCAACTTCATCATCTACTTCTTCAAGTACGACCTTGGCGGTGCAGGCTGGAAAGCCACCTACACCCTGTTTTCCACCGTGGGCGGTGCGGCGCAGATTCTTGGCATGATGGTGCTTTACCCCTTGCTGCGCAAAAAGTTCAGCAGTACGCAGGTGTTTCACCTGAGCCTTGTGCTGGCACTGTGCGGCTACGGCACGCTGCTGGTGTTCTGCCTGACCGGGCTTTCCCATAGCCTTGCCCTGCTGTGCATCCCGGGCGTTGTCGTGTTCGCCTGCAACGGGATGCTGACCGTGCTGACCACCCTGTTCCTTTCCAACAGCGTGGATTACGGTCAGCTCAAGACTGGACGCCGGGAGGAGAGCGTCATCTTTTCCATGCAGACCTTTGTGGTCAAGGCAGCCTCCGGCGTGGCGGTATTCCTGACCGGCATCGGGCTGAACCTCATCGGTCTTGTGGGCAACACGGAGGAAACCGGCCCGGTGGCAGTGCAGAGCGCCGGTACTCTGCTGGGTCTGCGCCTGATGATGACCGTTCTGCCCATGCTGGTGCTGGCAGGTGCGCTGGTGCTGTTCCGCCGCAAGTTTGTTTTGACGGATGAGCGTGCTGCCGAGATCAGCGCACAGCTCCACGGGGAGGAAGCGCACCATGACTGAAACGCTGCACTGGTACGCAGAAACTTCCGGCGGCGTGCGGCAGGGCGATGCCCCGGTGCACCCGGGCTGCGGCGCGGTGCATCTTTCCGCCGACCTGCCCGCCGGGACGCTGAAAAACATAAAAGCAGAAGTGCCATGGAAGATGGCAGAGGACGAGCGTCTGTTCATGAACGGCTACCAGACATGGACCTACAGCCCGGAGCTGGACCGGAACGGAAAGCTGCGCGGCACCGACCATATCCCCGGCTTTCTGCGCAAGAAATACGCCTTTGATCGCTACGGCGATTATCATTTTGCGCCTTACGGACATCAAAAGGGTCAGAGCCACGGCTTTTCCTACTGCTATTTCCGCAAGGGCACACAGTTCCGGCTGGTGGCATCGCTGGACGAGAAGCCGGGCTACACCATCCTCCGCTACGACAGCGGCAAAGCCCTGCTGACGCTGGAGCGTGACTGCGCCGGGGTGGAGCATCCCGGCGGCAGCGTTGCCCTGTTCGACCTGTTTTTTGCCGAGGGCAGCGAGACGGAGGTGTTCGACGGCTGGTTTCGGGCTATGGAGCTGTATCCCCGGACGGAGAAGAAGCTGGCCGGCTATTCCAGTTGGTACAACCGCTATCAGAACATCACCGAGGATACCATCCGGGAGGACCTGACCGGATGCCGCAGCCTGCTTTGCCCGGGAGACCTGTTCCAGATCGATGATGGCTGGGAGCCGAAGGTGGGCGACTGGCTGAAAACGGATGCACAGAAGTTCCCCCACGGGCTGAAAGGCATGGTGGAGGAAATTCACGCCGCCGGATTTCAAGCCGGGCTATGGCTTGCACCCTTTGTGTGCGAAAAGGACTCTGCCCTTTTCCGGCAGCACCCGGACTGGCTGCTGAAGGTGAACGGTGCGCCATGGTGCTGCGGCAGCAACTGGAGCAGCTTTTATGCACTGGATATCGACAACCCGGCCGTGCTGGACTATCTGCGCCGGGTATTTGACCGGGTGCTGAACGACTGGGGCTTCGACCTTGTCAAGCTGGATTTTCTGTACGGCGCTGCTCCCTTTGGCAGCGCCCGCGAGAGCCGGGCGGGCAGAATGTACCGTGCTATGGAGCTGCTGCGTAGCTGGTGCGGGCAAAAGACCATCCTTGGCTGCGGCGTACCGGTGATGCCCGCCTTCGGGCTGGTGGATTACTGCCGTGTCAGTTGTGACGTGAGCTTGGACTGGAACGATGTGTGGTATATGCGCCTGTTCCATCGGGAGCGGGTGTCCACAAAGCAGGCCATCAACAACACAGTATTCCGGCGGCAGCTCAATGGCCGTGCCTATGGCAGCGACCCAGATGTGTTCTTCCTCCGGGAGGAAAACTGCAAGCTGACGGCAGAGCAAAAACGCACCCTTGCCACGGTCAATGCCCTGCTGGGCAATGTGTTCCTCACCTCGGATATGCCGTCCCGCTATACAGAGGCGCAGCGGGCAGAGTACCGCCGTCTGCGCGATATATTTGAACATGCAGAACAGGTGAAGGTGAAAACGGAAGAGGGGACGGTTTGTATTCAGTATCTTCTGTACGGCAGACCGCAAAAGTTACTTTGCAGCCCTTTTTAGAAAGCAGCCGAATATGTGCTTGTATAGTCATACTTTATAAATGGAGAAAATGGCTTATATTGGAGAAAAAACGCATTGCATCGTAAGCGAATCGGTGCTATAATATAAATTGTCGAAAGTTGAATATAAGCAGACGAACAGCCGGTAGGTCGAAAGCCTATCGGCTTTTTTCGTGCTATCTCACAAGGTGCTATGTACATAAAGGGTAGGGTGAATAGATTTGGATAAGGCTTTGGATGTTAAAATTTTGTAAAAGAAACGTGAAAAGTGTCTCCTTTTTGCCCGATTTCGGTGTACATAGTGAAGGCCTTTATTTCTGAGCCAGATGAAAGGAGAAAGTGCAAGTCAGGGATTTATTGCAGTTCAGGGGGGAGACTGTCGCTGATCATTTGTCATGCAGCTGCTTGTTTTGCGTTGCAAAATACTTGTTGTGGACACCCAAACCCTTGAACTGCATCCGTTGGATGCATACTTAGCGTCTCCAAATGAGAAAGTATATGGTTCTAACGCATTGTCAGCCATTGGTAAACAACTTTTTCCAGTCAAAAAAGAAAATAGCGATGATTAAAGATGAACATTGCAGAAAAATGTGATACAATAAAAAATGAAAATCCAAACAACAGGAGGAACCCCCTCGTGGCAAATAATGTGAACGTCAAAAAACTGGAAGCTGACCTGTGGGAGTCGGCAGATCTGCTGCGTGCAGGCTCTAAACTCACCTCGAACCAATACTGTATGCCGGTACTGGGACTGATTTTTCTGCGGTATGCGTACAGCCGCTTCAAACTGGTAGAGCAGGAGATCCTGAAAGACCGTCCCATGCGCGGTGGCCGGGTGCTGCCGGTGGAACAGAGCGACTTTGCCGAAAAGAGCGCACTGTTTCTGCCCAAGGAGGCGCAGTACAATTACTTAGTCAATTTGCCCGCCAACATCCCGGAACAGGGGCTGACCGGCATCGAGGGTAACCCGCTGAACAGTCTGGGCGAAGTGGTGAACAACGCCATGGAACTGGTGGAGCAGCAGAGCGAGCAGCTGCAGGGCGTTCTGCCGAAGGACTACACCATCTTCTCGGATGAACTGCTGGGGGAACTGCTGCGCATCTTCAACAATGATGCGTTGGACGATGTGGGCGGCGATGTGATCGGCCGTATCTACGAGTACTTTTTGAATAAGTTTGCCAAGAATGTGGCACAGGATGACGGCGTGTTCTTTACGCCGAAATCGCTGGTGAAGATGATCGTCAATGTGCTGGAGCCTGCCCACGGCGTTCTGCTGGACCCGGCTTGCGGCAGCGGCGGTATGTTTGTGCAGACCGGCGACTTTGTAAACCATGCGGGCATGATCGCCAACAACACCATGACCTTCTACGGACAGGAAAAGGTGGAGTATAATGCCAAGCTCTGCCTGATGAATATGGCCGTGCATGGTCTGACCGGCGTGATCAAGTCCGGCGATGAAGCCAATACCTTCTATCACGATGCCCACAACCTGAACGGCTGCTGCGACTATGTGATGGCAAATCCGCCGTTTAACGTGGACAAGGTCAAGTCGGAGTCGGCGCAGAGTGCCGGGCGGTTGCCCTTTGGCTTGCCCGGCGTGAACAAGGCCAAGGAAATCGGCAACGCAAATTATCTGTGGGTGTCCTATTTCTACTCCTACCTGAACGAGCATGGCCGTGCGGGTTTTGTGATGGCGTCCTCGGCTACCGACAGTCAGGGCAAAGACAAGGACATCCGTGAAAAGCTCATCCAGACCGGCCATGTGGACGTGATGATGAGCGTGGGCAACAATTTCTTCTACACCAAAAGTTTGCCCTGTTCGCTGTGGTTTTTGGATAAGGGCAAGCCGGAGCATCTGCTGGACACTGTGCTGTTCATCGATGCCCGCAACTATTATACCGTGGTGGACCGCACTCAGAACGAGTGGAGCGACTGGCAGCTGAAGAACCTCGACGCCATTGTCTGGGCTCTATCGTGGCGAGGTGGACAAGTACAAGGGGCTTTTGGCAGAGTATCACGCAGAGCTGGCAGACGACCGCCCCTTTGCAGAGATTCAGATTGCAATGGAACAAAACGTGCAGGCCAAGCGGGAAGAAGTAAAAGCCGCTGTGGAGGCAGCACCCCGCAAGGAGCGCAAGACCACGCAGGAAAAGTTCGACAAGGCGCTGGAAGCCCTCAGCGAGAAGCTGACCGTTGCCAAGGAGGCCGTCTGGCTCACCGAAAAGTTTGGCGAGGGCGTTTATCAGGATATTCCCGGTCTGTGCAAGGTGGCAAGCCGAGACACCATCCTCAACGAGAAAGGCGCATCCCTGACGCCCGGTGCCTATGTGGGCGTTGCACCTGTGGAGGATGACGGCGTGGATTTTGCCCAGCGGATGAAAGAAATCCACAAGGAACTGCTGGAATTGCAGGCAGAGTCCAACCACCTGATGGAAACCATCTCGAAGAACCTGGAGGAGATGGGGGTATGAAGTGGGAAACATATAAACTAAAACAACTTTGCTCTGAAATAGTTGACTGCGTAAATAAAACTGCACCTACAAGCGATGTGCCTACTCCGTATAAAATGCTTCGTACCAGTGATATCAGAGAGGGAAAAATAAATCTTGAAAATCTGAATTGCGTGACAAAGGAAGTTTATGAAAAATGGACGCGCCGTGGGAAGCTCCAAAAAGGAGATGTAATTTTCACAAGAGAAGCACCACTAGGAGAAGTGGGACTAGTTCGTGAAGAAAAAAATTATTTTCTCGGACAGCGTTTGGTTTTGTTCCGTGCAAATAATAAGATGTGCGATGGAAGATTTTTGATGTATTCGCTTTTGTGGCATGATAACAAGCAGGCAATTATATCAAAAGGCGTTGGTTCTACAGTTGCACATTTACGAGTTCCAGAATGTGAAAATATCGAGATTAAAGTGCCGGATTTAGATGTTCAGCACCGTATTGCTGATATTCTTTCTGCCTATGATGACCTGATTGAAAACAACCAGAAACAAATCAAATTGCTGGAAGAAGCAGCCCGGCGGCTTTATAAAGAGTGGTTTGTGGATCTGCGCTTTCCGGGGCATGAAAACACGAAAATTGTGGATGGTGTGCCAGAGGGGTGGAAAAAGAATTGCGCAGAGAAATTTTTTGAAATAACAATTGGTAAAACTCCACCCAGAACAGAAAAACGATGCTTTACGACTGGTAAAAATGGAATTCCATGGGTGTCGATTGCAGACATGGGAAATTCGGGAATGTTTGTCCTTAACACGGCTGAGAATTTGACAGATGATGCAATAAAACAATACAATGTGAAGGTGATTCCTAAAAATACGGTTCTTCTTAGTTTTAAATTGACAGTTGGAAGAGTTGCAATTGCACCAAACGACATTTGTACAAATGAAGCAATAGCACATTTTAAAGGCAGACGAGAGTGTGAGCGTGAATACATTTACTTCTATTTGAAGAATTTTCACTATGATGAACTTGGAAGCACATCATCAATTTCAAAAGCAGTCAATTCGAAAATAATTAAGGCAATGCCATTTATTATGCCGAGCGAGAAGCTTTTAAAGGAATATTCAAGCAAGACAAAAGATATTTTTGATTTAATCATCTGCAAACAAAAAATGGACAATGATTTGAAAATAGCGAGAGACCGAATATTGCACAAATTAATGAGCGGAGAAATGGAGGTGTGACTTTATGGCAAACGAGTACATGATGGTATCAAGCGTTACAAATGTATTGAGCCAAGCGACAGACTGGTTGATTGATTTGGGAGAAAACTGGATTGACGCTCAATTGGACGATGGTCTTCTTAAAGAAATTCCGATTATCAAGGCGTTGATGCTTGGGAAAAATGTTATAAGGACAGTCACAGAATGTCATGAGATACGCCAAATTTCTCAATTCTTACTGACGATTGACACCGAATGTACGGATGAAGCAAGAAGAAAACGCTATATCAAAGTATTAAATGAAAATGCAAAGCAGTTTGAAAAAGAACTGGAGTATGTTACAATAGTTGTAACAAATTACCTTGAAAGCGAAAAACCGCAGATGCTTGGCAGACTTTATCTGAAGCGGTTGGATGGCGGCTTGTCTTGGGAGGAGTTTGCTGAATATGCATCGATGCTGAATCAACTGATTCCGGGCGATGTGATGTTGTTGAAGGAACCGCACCATAAAAGAAAACAATCACAATGCAGAGATTTGCTAAGGCTAACAGCATTAGGGCTGATGTATGAACAAGATTCTCCAAACTTTCCAGATGGTGATAATGATACAATTAAAGATGATGAAACATCGTTCACGGTAACGGAATTTGGAAAAAAGTTTGCAGAGATTGTTTTGTGAAAAGCGAGAAGGTGATTTGTATGATGGAAGTCCATTCTATACAAGAATATATCAGCTTACTTGAGAAATTGGAGAAACTATATACATTCAGAACTCCCAATAACGTATCAATTGGTTGGATTCCGAACTTTACATATAAGCCGCATTTTATATATAGAGGACATGGGGACTATCGATATACGATCCTTCCGGGAATTTTTCGGTCAAAGAATGGACCGGAAGGAATAGAAGTGTACTCGTTATTTGAACATAATATTTTACAAGATTTTATTTCAGAGACATGTCGGTATGAGCCAAAAGTTTCTGAAAACGATATTGGTGCTTGGCTTGAGATTGCACAGCATTTTGGAGTTCCGACAAGATTGCTGGATTTTACAGAAAATCCGCTAGTTGCACTTTATTTTGCTTGTTCAGATGCAAGCACTGCAAATGCGACGGTTTGTTTAATAAATGAACCTGAATATAATAGAAAGTTCTTCGGCATGTGTCGTGCAGTACAGGCAACGGAATCAAACTATAATGTGAACAGAATAATTACTGATGAAATTATTAGTCAGGATTTTGCTCAACATGCAGGACTGAGCCAGTATATACAGTGTCCGTGGATATACAAACCACATTATCGGGAAGAGCGAATGAATATGCAGCAAAGTGTATTTATGTTGTGGGGAGCAGATAGAAGGCCACTAGAACAGTTTATGGTGCCAGATGATTATATTGTGGATGAAAATGTTCAAAATGGCGCATGTGGAATAATAGGAAAAATTCAAATAAAGCATGAGGATAAGGAAAAAATATTAAGACAACTTGCTCTGTGCGGGATAAATGAAAAGTATATTTATCCGGGAATTGATGGAATCGGCAGATATATCAATAAAAAATACTTATTCAAAAGCAACAATATGTGAATGAGGTGATCCTATGAGCCGCGAATACTCCGAAAATGTCCTTGTTCAGAACAGTGCAGGCAATTTGCTGCAAAATGTTCTGGGCTGGGAGGTGGTACTGGCTTACAACTCCGAAAAGCTGGGGCCGGATGGGACGTTGGGCCGCACCAGCTATGGGGAAGTGTTGCTGACCCGGTATTTTCGGCAGGCGCTTTTGCGGCTGAACCCGTGGCTCACCCCGAACCAGCTGGACGAGGTGCAGAAGAAATTCACGGCGCACGTTTCCACCGCATCCCTGATGCAGATCAATGAGGAAAAGTATTTTCTGCTGCGGGATGGCATCCCGGTGACGGTCAAGCGGCCGGATGGCCGCACCGAAATCCGAAGCGCGGCGGTGATCGACTTCAAAAACCCGGAAAACAATCATTTCCTCGCCGTAAAAGAAATGAAGATCCACTCGCAACTGTACCGCCGCCGGACAGACATTGTGGGCTTTGTCAATGGCATTCCGCTGTTGTTCATCGAGCTGAAAAAAACCACCGTGGATGTGCAGAATGCCTACATAGACAACTATCGGGATTACCTCGATACCATTCCGCAGTTGTTCTATTACAATGCCTTTCTCATGCTGTCCAATGGATTGGAAGCCAAGGTGGGCACGCTTGGCAGCAAGTACGAGTTTTTCCACGAGTGGAAGCGTCTGAAGGAAAGCGATGCAGGCAGCGTGGAACTGGAAACCATGCTGCGGGGCATCTGCGAGAAAAAGACCTTCCTCGATCTGCTGGAAAACTTCATCCTTTACGACCATTCCGGTGGACGCACCACCAAGATTCTGGCGCGCAACCACCAGTATCTCGGCGTCAACGAGGCCGTCAGTGCTTACGAGAACCGCAAGCTGAAAGACGGCAGGCTGGGTGTGTTCTGGCACACGCAGGGGTCTGGCAAGAGTTATTCGATGGTCTTTCTGGCGCAGAAGATCCGGCGCAAGTTTGCAGGCTCGCCCACCATTGTGGTGCTGACCGACCGTGACGAGCTGAACCGGCAGATCAGCGATACCTTTGAAAACTGCGGTCTGCTGGGCAAAACCAAGGCTTCGCAGTTCATTGCATCCAGCGGTACAGACCTTGTAAAAAAGCTGCAGGGCAACCCCAGCTTTGTGTTTACCCTGATCCAGAAGTTCAATCTGCCCAAGGAGCCGCCCATCTACCCGGATCACGACATTCTGATTTTGTCGGATGAAGCCCATCGCAGCCAGTACGGCATTTTTGCAGACAACATGATGCACCTGCTGCCCACGGCGTCCCGCATCGGCTTTACCGGTACGCCGCTTCTGGCAGATGACCATATCACCGAGCGCACCTTTGGCGGGTATCTGTCGGTGTATGATTTCAAGCGGGCAGTGGAGGACGGCGCAACGGTGCCGCTGTATTATGAGAACCGTGCGGATAAGATCGCCCAGTTGGACAAGCCGGAGATCACCGGGCGGATTCTGGATGCCATTGAAGCAGCCGACCTTGATCCTTCGCAGGAGGAAAAGCTGGAACGCGAGTTTGCAAAGGAGATCCATATTCTCACCGCAGATGAACGGCTGCGTTCCATTGCAAAGGACTTTGTGGAGCATTACTCTGACCTTTGGACCAGCGGCAAGGCGATGTTTGTCTGCCTGAATAAGGTCACCTGTGTGCGGATGTACAACTATGTGCAGGAATACTGGCGGGCAAAGATCAGGGAACTGGAAGCCCGGCAGGGCACAGTGACCCAGCAGGAAGCACAGGAGCTTGCCCGCAAACTGGCATGGATGAAAGAAACCGAAATGGCAGTGGTGATCAGTCAGGAGCAGAACGAGGTGCAGACCTTCAAAAAGTGGGGGTTGGATATTCTGCCGCACCGTGCCAAAATGGAAAAGCGGGAGCTGGATAAAGAATTCAAGGACAGCAAGAATCCGTTCCGGGTGGTGTTCGTCTGTGCCATGTGGCTGACGGGCTTTGATGTAAAGTGTCTGTCCTGTCTGTATCTGGACAAGCCGTTGAAAGCCCATACCCTGATGCAGACTATTGCTCGTGCAAACCGTGTTTCGGAGGGCAAGAGCAACGGCCTGATCGTGGACTATATTGGTATCGTAAAGGCGCTGCGCAAGGCTCTGGCAGATTATACGGTCAGCAAGAACAGCCCGGCGGGCATTGACCCAACGGTGGACAAAACGGAGCTGATTCAGCGTATCCGCACGGTCATCGGAAAAACGGACGGCTTTCTGGCAGAACACGGGTTCCGGCTGCAGGAACTGGTGGACGCACAGGACTTTGAAAAGATGAGCCTTGTACAGGATGCAGTCAACGCGATGTGCGAGACGTTGGAAACCAAGAAAACCTTCCAGACCTATGCGTCTGAACTGGCGCGGCTGTTCCGCTACGCAGACCGTGACGATGTGGACGATGTCGTGCGCGCCCGGAAAAACGCAATTCTCGCCATCTACGAGGGCTTGCAGCAGAAGCGGAAACACGCGGATAATACCGACCTGATGGTGCAGATCAACGGCATCGTCAACGAGTACATCCATGTGGAAAAGCCAGATCAGGAGGCTGTACCATCCCGGCAGTTTGACATCAGCAAAATTGATTTTGAGCTGCTGAGCCGGGAGTTTGCCCACACCCGGCGGAAGAACCTTTTGCTGCGCGATCTGGATGAACTGGTGAATCAGCAATTGGCGAAAATGCTGTTTGCAAACCCGCAGCGCATTGATTATTATGACCGCTATCAGGAGATCATAGATGCCTATAATGCAGAGCAGAACCGGGCAACCATTGAGAAAACCTTCATGGATCTGATGGAGCTTGCAAGTTCACTGGACACGGAGCAGCAACGCTATGTGCGTGAGGGCTTTTCCAGCGATGAGGAACTTTCAGTGTACGATTTGCTATTTTCGGAGAACCTCACGAAGCAGGAAATTGAAACGATCAAGAAGGTGTCTGTGGACTTGTTGACAAAAATCAAACAGCAGATTGCCAAACTCGACCATTGGACGGACAAGCAGGAAACTAAGGCGATTGTAGATAACCTGATTCGCAATACCCTTTGGCAAGAACTTCCCAATAGCTATGATGTAAGCGATATCCAGACCTACCAGAAGAAAATCTACGAGTATGTATATATGCGCTACCCGGAAGTAGCATAACGCAAAAATCACCCCAGAGAGAACGCACAAGTGGCTGCCCTCTCTGGGGTGATTGCGTATCAAATCATCTGAAAATGCCGCAATGCCTCCACGGTAGCATCCTCTTTTTCCTTCGGACACTTAGGCTGCTTTGCATTTTCGTTTTTTGCTTTATGGTAATTCTCTCGCTCAATAATGCCGTGTTTCTGCTTCACCTGTGCGATATAGAGATTGGATACCTTCAACTGATGGTGTTCCCACACATAATCCCGAATCTCGTTGTAAGTCGCCTTGCTTTCCGCAGCAGTCACATCCAGCTCATCCATGCTGACGTCCACTTCGATGTGCCGCTCGACATGGAGTTTGGTCAAAAGGAGAACCGCTTCGACATGCTTCGTCCTCGGGAACAGATCCACCGGCTGCACCTTTTCTGCATGGTACCCATTCTTCTCCAGCCATGCGGCGTCTCGGGCGGCGGTGGCGGGGGTGCAGCTGACATACACCACCCGGCGGGGGGCCATGCGCACCACGGCAGAGAGAGTGGCTTCATCGCAGCCCTTGCGGGGCGGGTCGAGCATAATGACGTCAGGCCGCAGGCCCTCAGCGGCGAGGCGGGCCGCAGTCTGACCGGCATCGGCGCAGAAAAAGCGGCTCTTGGCAGCTACGGCCTTGCCCATGCGGGCAGCGTTGGCCTTGGCGCTCTCGATGGCCTCCGGCACGATCTCTACACCAATCAGCTCCCTGCATTGGTCGGCCATGGAAAGGCCGATGGTTCCCATGCCGCAGTAGAGATCCAGCAGTGTGTCGTCCGGGGTCAGCTGCGCGTACTGCGCGGCAACCCCGTACAGCCGCTCGGCGGCCAGTGTGTTGACCTGATAGAAGGACAGCGGCCCCAGACGCACCGGTACGCCGCAAAGGGTGTCCTCAATGTAGCCCGGACCGTACAGGATATGGTTTTCGCCGCCCAGAATGACGTTGGTATTTTTGGCGTTGACGTTGAGCAGAATGGTGCTGATGGCCGGGAACTGCTCCCGCAGCGCGGTGCAAAGCTGCTCTGCGTGGGGCAGCGTTGCCCGGGGGCATACCAGACACACCATGATCTGCCCGCTGTGCGCGCCGCGCCGCAGGAAGATGTGCCGTACCAGCCCCTTGCCGCTCTGCTCATCGTAGGGACGGATGCCCTGCTGCGCAAAAAAAGCGCACAGTGCGTTGCCGATCTCGTTCAGTACACCGGGTTGCAGACGGCAGTCCGGGCAGGGGACGATGCGGTGGGTACGTCCGGCGTAAAAGCCGATGCAAGGCGCACCGTTCTTGTCCACGCCCACAGGGAACTGCACCTTGTTGCGGTAGCGGTCCACCTCCGGGGAGGGTAGGATATCCAGCACCGGAACCTCCAGCCCGCCGAT
>ERZ779643.1834-NODE-1834-length-13328-cov-2.017027_pt1 | contig 13328 bp, 6 predicted proteins | sample MGYA00511564_ERZ779643 | MGnify/ENA primary metagenome ERZ779643 (study PRJEB29588, sample SAMEA2147114) | human gut metagenome | biome: human gut; feature: human-associated habitat; material: faeces | place: Denmark | collected 2008/2010 ... | reverse complement strand
TGCGGCGGCGGTAGCTGATTCCCCGATGGGGAGGTTCAAAGATTTGGGACCGTTGGTTGCTCAGGAACCAGGCTCTATTGATGCTTTTGCTGCAAGAGATGAGAAGGGTAAACTTTATCTTATATGGAAAGAAGACGGCAACAGTATGGGCTTGCCTACAAATATTTGGGCACAGGAGATGACGGAGGACCGTACCCGTCTGATAGGAGAAATGACTTCCTTGTTTTGTAATGACACTCCTTGGGAGGAAGGGCTGGTAGAAGGGGTATGTGTTTTTAAAAAGCAGGATTATTTTTATATCTTGTATTCGGCAGCTAGCTGTTGTGATAAAAAATGTAATTATAAAACAGGAGTAGCCCGTTCCAAATCTTTGCTGGGTAAATGGGAGAAGTATGAAAAGAATCCTATACTGGTAGACAATCAGGATTGGCGTTGTCCCGGACATGGTACTATAGTTCGGAAAGATGGAAAGGAGTTTTATTTGTATCATGCTTATAATAGGAGTGGTTCGGTATATGTCGGACGTCAGGGCGTGTTGGAGGAATTGTGTTGGGGAGAGGATGGCTGGCCTTATTTTAGGAACGATGCCGTTTATAATCGTCCTAATTTGTCTTTGGATTATGTGGATTCCTTTAAGGGTAATACACTAGCTCCCATTTGGCAATGGAGGGTAACCCAGAAAATAGATTATCAGACAGGAAAAAACGGATTACATCTAGGAGCATCTATGGAAAACAGGGAATTGGGTACTCTGCTGGTACAACCTGTCAAGGCTTTGAATTTTTCGTTGACTGCTACTGTTGATAACCGGAAAAGTATGGCTGCGGCTGGTATCGGTATTATTGGTGGAGCTCATAATGGATTTGGCGCTCCTTTAGCCGGTATTGGCATATCAGTTTTGAAAGATAAGGTGGAAGTATGGAAAAATGTAGATGGTAAAGTTGATGTCTTGGCTCAAAGTGCTATAACGGTGTCAGCAACGACACAGGTCAGGATGACTGTGAAAGACGGGTATTGGCTTTGCTTTGAGTTCCGGAAAGGGCAGAGGTGGATACCTTTGGCAACGGAAATAGATGCTTCGCCGTATGTTCCGTGGGGAATGGGCTTCCGCATAGGCTTGTGTGCTAAAGGGGGAGACGGAACCTTTGCTGATTTCTGTAAGATTGAATTGATTCATTGATTGTGTTTTTTATAAAATCTGTTACCATGAAAAAATATAGGTTAGTATTCGTTTTAAGTATATTGTTTTTAGGAGTGATCAAGTTGACTGCATCGGAATATGAGCAGGTGCGCAAAGCACCTCGTGTACATGTTCCGGTATGGCAGTCATTTGCACTGTCGGAAGTCGAATTAACCGATAGCTATTTTAAGAAAGCGATGGATTTACATAAAGGATATCTGCTGTCGCTGGATGTAGACAGGCTCATTCCACACGTATGCCGTAGTGTCGGTTTGCAGGGGAAAGGAGATAATTACGGAGGATGGGAGAAGCATGGTGGATGTACCTATGGTCATTATATGTCTGCTTGTGCCATGATGTATGCTTCTACAGGCGAGAAAGCCTTGCTGGATAAATTGAATTATATGCTGGATGAACTGCAAGAGTGCCAAAAACAGACCCCGGATGGTTGGTTCATTACCGGTAAAAGAGGAAAGGAGGGTTATTTGCAGTTGCTTCAAGGGAATGTGGTGCTTAACCAGCCGGATGAAACCGGACAACCTTGGAATTATAACCAGAATGGGAACTCATGGTATTGTATCCATAAGATTTTGGCGGGATTGAGGGATGCATATGTCTATGCAGGTTGTAGGCAAGCCAAGGATATATTGATGCCTTTGGCGGATTTTATTTCTCATATAGCCTTGAATAGCAATAGGGATCTTTTTCAAAGTACCTTGAGTGTGGAACAGGGGGGGATGAATGAAGTTTTTGTTGATATTTATAGTATTACCGGAGATAAGAAATTTTTGCAGACGGCAGAAAGGTTCAATCATATCAATGTTATTTATCCGATTGCTAACGGAGAAGATGTGTTATTCGGTCGCCATGCTAACGATCAAATACCTAAATTTATGGGAGTAGCCAGAGAGTATGAGTTCTCACCCAATGATATTTATTATCAGGCTGCCCGTAACTTTTGGAATATTGTAATTAAAGATCACACATTGGCCATCGGTGGAAATAGTTGTTATGAGCGTTTTGGCGTACCGGGTGAAGAAAGCAAGCGGCTGGACTATACTTCGGCAGAAACTTGTAATACATATAACATGTTGAAATTGTCAAGACAGTTGTTCATGTTGGATGGTGATTATAAATATCTGAATTACTATGAACATGCTTTATATAACCATATTCTTGCTTCACAAGATCCTGATATGCCGGGCTGTGTGACTTATTATACTTCTTTGTTGCCGGGATCATTTAAGCAATATAGTACTCCGTTTGATTCTTTCTGGTGTTGTGTGGGTACAGGGATGGAGAATCATTCTAAGTATGCCGAATCCATTTATTTTAAGGATAACCAAGAATTGCTGGTCAATCTGTATATTCCTTCACGTCTCCACTGGAAGGAAAAAGGTTTGAAGCTGACTTTGGATACTTATTTCCCGGAGTCGGATACGGTTACAGTAAGGATGGATGAAATAGGGAGCTATACAGGAATGCTTCTGTTCCGTTATCCGGATTGGGTGAGCGGTGATGCTGTAGTTCGTATTAATGGAAAGCCGGCACAGACGGAAGCACATAAGGGAAGCTACATTCGCCTGTTGGATTCTGTTAAGAGCGGAGATGTGATAACATTGGTTTTCACACGTAACTTATATATTGATTATGCAAAGGATGAACCTCATTTCGGCTCTGTCATGTATGGCCCGATATTGCTTGCGGGAGGATTGGGGACGGATGATATGCCCGAAGATAAGGTTATTGACAATCGTGCTTGTCGTGAATCGCTTCCGGCAAAGAATATTCCTATGTTAGTGGGTCCATTGGCCGATCTGGATAGCTGGATACAATGTTCTTCACAACATCCTTTACGGTTTACAGTAAAGAATGGAGGTGGACAACAAGGGGTAGGGTTGATCCCTTATTTTCAAATGCATCATCAGCGGCATACTGTATATTGGAAACTTTATTCTCCGGATGAATTTGTTTATCGTACTCGTTCTTTAACGGATGAAGTGAAGATCGGTGACGAGAAAGATGAAGGGAAACATGCGTTGCAAGGGGAGAATGATTCTATTTATTGGCATGATTATTTTTGGGCAAAGAATACTCGGTTCCGTATGGCAAAAGACGGATGGTTTTCTTACACACTTCATATAAATAAAACGGAACAAAAGCCTTATCATCTGATTTGTCGTTTCTGGGGAGACGAGCCTGATACTTGTCAGTTTGATATATTGATTGACGGCAACTATCTACGTACTGTCAGTTTGAATCGAAAACTATATCTGACCTATGTGGACGATGTGTATTCTATTCCTGCAGACTGGACTCGTGGAAAGGATAAAGTGAATGTTACTTTCCGTGCTGCTCAAGGGAAGAATGCCGGAGGATTGTATGAATTGAAAATTACTTCAGATACGAATTATAGATAAACTTTAAATATAGATTACCATGAAAAAAACGTTGGTTATATTATTCGTCGCCGGGGTTCTTGCCGCGTGTAAGTCGACGGATAGCAATAAATCTGATTATCAATACAAGGATGTACACTTTTCTGATAATTTCTGGGCATCTCGTATTGAAACCATTCGTAGTGTTACCGTGCCTTTTGCTTTTCATAAATGTGAGGAAACTTATCGTATAGATAATTTTGCAGTAGCGGGGAAACTGATGGAAGGAAAGTTCAATTCCCCTTATCCGTTTGATGATTCGGATGTGTATAAGATAATGGAAGGAGCTGCTTACTTGTTGGCGGTGAAGGAGGATAAAGCGCTGGATATGTATATGGACAGTCTGATTCATCTGATAGGAGCTGCGCAGGAACCGGATGGTTATCTTTATACTACCCGTACTATTGGCGGATTCGCAACATCCGTGGGCTGGCAGTAAAAGATGGGAAAATGAACGTGACAACAGCCATGAATTGTATAATGTAGGACACATGTATGAGGCGGCTGTAGCTCATTATCTAGCTACCGGAAAACGTTCATTTCTTGATATAGCCATTAAGAGTGCGAATTTGTTGTGTAATACCTTTGGTCCTGAAGAAGAAAAGATTACTGTAGCGCCAGGGCATCAGGAAGTGGAGATTGGGCTGGTAAAGCTTTATAGGGTGACAGGAGATAAACGTTATTTGGATTTGTCACAATTCTTTTTGGAGGCTCGTGGAAAGTATGACAAATATGATCGGAATAGTGAGGATCAGTTCCGTAACGGATCTTATTGGCAGGATCATAAGCCAGTCATTGCTCAGGATGAGGCTGTAGGCCATGCAGTGCGGGCTACCTACATGTATGCTGCTATGACAGATATAGCCGCTTTGAAAAACGAGCGGCATTTTGAAAATGCTGTGGGTAAATTATGGGACAATGTAGTAGGGAAGAAGATGTATATTACCGGAGCTATTGGTTCAACTCGTCATGGAGAAGCGTTTGGTAAAAACTATGAGTTGCCTAATAGTACAGCTTATTGTGAAACATGTGCTTCTATTGCCAATTGCATGTGGAATTTACGCATGTTCATGCTGCATGGTGATGCCAAATACATTGATGTGCTGGAACGTTCTTTGTATAACGGGGTGTTGAGTGGCATTAGTCTGGATGGAAAGAAGTTTTTTTATCCAAATGTCCTCTCTTGCGATGAAAATGGCTCAGAGCGTAGCGAATGGTTTGATTGTTCTTGCTGCCCTTCTAATCTAGCTCGTTTTATTCCTTCGGTGCCAGGGTATGTGTATGCCACTTCTTCCAAAGGATTTTATGTGAATCTGTATGGTGCCAACCATGCTGATGTAGTTCTAAAGAATGGAAAGCATGTACAGGTGGAACAACAGACGGATTATCCGTGGAATGGAAAGATAAAGTTGATATTGACTCCGGAAACCCCGGAAGATTTTGCTGTTATGTTGCGTATTCCGGGATGGGTAAATAGTCAGCCTGTACCTTCCGATCTTTATACTTATACCAGGCATGATAAAGGAGCCGTAAAAATTACAATCAATGGAAAACCCCGGGATTTTGTAATGGAGAAAGGATATGCCGTTTTATCCGGTAGTTGGAAACAGGGGGATACAATTGAACTAAGTCTTCCGATGGATGTCCACAAGGTTTCAGCAAATGATAAGGTTGCTACGGATGTGAATCATCTTGCCGTAGAGCGTGGCCCGATAGTTTATTGTGCAGAGTTTGCTGACAATGGAGGGACTGTATTGAATTATGTGCTGAAACCGGAAACGGCTTTTGAGGCTGCTCCTGCTTCTATGTTGGGAGGTGTGGAGATATTGAAAGGAACCACAGAACGCATTATTGCCGAGAATGATTTTAAGGAAATAAAGTCTGTGACAGATTCTATCCTGCTTATTCCTTATTATGCACGGTCTCATAGAGGAAATGGTGAAATGGCTGTGTGGCTTCCTTCCGATGAGAATATATTGAAAGATCAGCTAAAAGAACGTGCCCGTATTACGGATAAAGTTTTTATCGGTAAAGAAAGTTCGGAAACTGCGCATCAGTTGAAAGGTGAGAATACTCATACGGGAGGACCAAATACATGGCGTGATGCCTCGGATGGTGGATGGTTTTCGTATACCCTGAGAGTAGATCCGGTTCAACCGATGGAATTGGTTTTGACTTATAGCAGTACAGATGGAGGAAATCGTGAATTCGAGATATTTGCCGAACATGAAAAGATAGGGGAGCAAAAATTACGGGTGGAAACTTTTAGTGCATGGATTGATAAAGTGTATCCTATTCCTGTTGATTTAACTCGGGGGAAAAGTCATGTAACTGTTAAGATACAGGCTTTGCCCGGTATGATTGCTGGAGGTGTGTTTGGTTGCAGAATGCAGAAGCAAAAAAAATAGGCCTATGAAACGCTATATTATGACCACCGGATTGATGTGTATATGCGTGTTTTGTTCTTTAGCCCAAAAACAAATGATGTATGGAGATACAAGCCGTATTGGAATACCTTTTTCTAAAGATCCTCATGTAGTGGAGTTCCAAGGTAAATATCTGATGTATTATTCTATTCCTCCAAAGCAGAATGGAAACGCGGAAGCGCAAGGTTGGGGAATAGGCATTGCCGGGAGCAAGAATCTGAAAGATTGGCATCGTATTGGAGAAATCATACCTCAAACAGCTTATGAGTCTAAAGGGTTATGTGCTCCGGGTGCTTTGGTAAGAAATGATACGGTTCATCTATTCTATCAGACGTATGGTAATGGTGCTAAAGATGCTATTTGTCATGCATGGTCTGAAGATGGGATCCATTTTGTACGTAATGCTACAAATCCTATTTTTTCTCCGGAAGGGGAGTGGAACTGCGGGCGTGCCATCGATGCGGAGGTCGTTTTTTTAAAGGATCGGTATTATTTATATTATGCAACTCGTACTCCTGATTATTCTACCCAAATTATAGGAGTTGCAATGGCACCTGCACATACGGATTTTTCGAAACAGGCATGGAAGAGTCCGGTGAATCATCCGGTGCTTGTTCCCGAATATCCTTGGGAAGAGAAGTGTGTCGAAGGAGCATCTGTTGTGCAGATGGGAGATGAGATGTTTATGTTTTATGCCGGGGCCTATAATAATCGTCCTCAGCAGATTGGAGTTGCTAAAAGTAGTGATGGTATTCATTGGACAAAACTTTCTAATAAACCCTTTCTGATGAATGGTGATCCTGGAACATGGAATTGCTGTGAGTCCGGACATCCTCATCTCTTTAAAACAAGGAAAGGAAAAACATATTTATTTTATCAAGGGAATGATGACTTTGGTAAAACTTGGTTTCTTTCGAATATGGAGGTCAAATGGAAGAATAGACATCCTTTTATCGCTCATTATATAAATCAAAAAGCACATTAAATATGAAGAAAATATTTCTTTTTCTATATACCTTATTGGTCTTTTCCGGTGTATACGCACAAGAAAACAAGGTAAAGGTGGAGCCGGTGAATGGAGATAAAATTTCTTTGTTCTCTTTAAAAGAAGTCCGTTTACTGGATAGTGATTTTAAACATATCATGGACCTGAACCACGCCTATATGCTTTCTTTGGAACCTGACCGTTTGCTGTCTTGGTTTCGGAGAGAAGCAGGTTTGACACCTAAGGCACAACCCTATCCTTTTTGGGAATCTGAGTATATGAACGGGCATGGACCTTTACCGGGACATATTATGGGGTTTTATCTGTCTGGAATTTCTATGATGTATGATTCTACGGGAGATACTGCAATTCTAAGTAGATTAAGCTATATCTTGGAGGAGTTATCTCTTTGCCAGCAAGCTGGAGGTGATGGATATTTGTTACCTACTATTTGCGGTAGAGCTATTTTCGAGAATGTGCTGGATGGAAATTTCAAGACTTCTAATCCTTTTATTGAGACTCCTTATGACAAATGCTGGGAACCTGTGTATGTCATGAACAAGATCATGTTGGGGCTTTATCAGGTTTATATGCGATGTGATTTATTACAGGCAAAAGAAATATTGGTAAAGATGGCAGACTGGTTCGGCTATTCAGTCATTGACAAGTTATCACATGATGACCTTCAAAAATTGTTGGTGTGCGAGCATGGCTCTATCAATGAGTCTTTTATAGATGTTTATCAGATAACGGGTGAGGAGAAGTATCTTAAGTGGGCACAAAGACTCAACGATGAGGATATGTGGGTTCCCATGTCTGAAGGAAAGGATATATTGGAGGGTTGGCATGCTAATACCCAGATTCCTAAATTTACAGGTTTCGAATCTGTTTATCGTTATGATAGTAATGAACGTTTTACCACAGCTGCCCGTTTCTTTTGGGATACAGTAGTGAGAAAACATACTTGGGTGATGGGAGGTAACAGTACAGGAGAACATTTCTTTGCTCCTGAGGAATTCGAGCATCGAATAGAATTGAACGGGGGACCTGAATCTTGTAATTCGGTTAATATGCTTCGTCTGACAGAGAGTTTATATTGTGATTATGCCGAGGTGGAGAAAGTGGATTATTATGAGAAAGTCTTATTTAATCATATTTTGGCCAACTATGATCCTGATCAGGGTATGTGTGTGTATTATACTTCCATGAAACCGGGACACTATAAAATTTATGGAACTAAATATGATTCTTTTTGGTGTTGTACCGGGACGGGGTTTGAGCAAACAGCAAAGTTTGGGCAAATGATTTATGCTCATACAGATGATGCCTTGTATGTAAATATGTTTATACCATCGGTAGTTACATGGGATAAAGGAATCAGTATTCATCAGGAAACTGCTTTTCCTGATGAAGGTGTTACTAGTCTTACTGTTTCCGGAGAGGCTGTTTTTAATTTAAAGATACGTTGTCCTTATTGGGTGGGAAGTTCGTCACTCAATGTAATTGTAAATGGTAAGAGAGAGAAAATAAAGGCTGGTGTGGATGGATATGTTTCAATAAACAGGCAGTGGAAAGATGGAGATAAAGTACGGATAGAGCTACCTATGAAATTGGAAATAGTGCCTTTGAATGAGGCGACTCATTATCTTGCTTTGAAATATGGGCCTATTGTTTTGGCAGCTAGAATTAGTGACGAGCATTTATCGAAAGATGATTTCAGATCTGCACGTTCTACTGTTGCTATGAAAGATTATCCAGTGATAGATGTGCCGGCTTTTATAGGGGATATCCGGAAAATACCGGCTGCTGTTATCCGGAAAAAAGGAGAGAAGCTGGCTTTTTTGTGTAGTAAGGATAATGTAGTATCCAAGCCTGTAGAGCTGGTTCCTTTTAATACTATTCACTGGAGCCGCTATGCCGTATATTTTCGGCATTATGATAAGAAAGAGAACTATTTGGCCGAGCTGAAGAAATCGGAGCAATTTAAGCAAGAAGAGGATAACTTGAATAAAAGAACTGTAGACAGGGTCATTATTGCAGATGCTGAATCTGAGAAAATGCATAAAATGGAGGCAGTAAATTCTACAGCTGGTGAGAATTGGCGGGATGCTTCTAAAGGTGGATATTTTATGTATGAAATGAAAGTTCGGAAAGAGATGGAACAGTCTGTTTGCTTACAGCTTTTGGGAAGTGATTCGGGTAATCGTATTTTTGATGTTTTGATTGATGGTAAATGGATAGATACTATTGATTTGTCTAAACCTTGTAAAGAAGGAAAAGGACTGTATAGATGTTATATTCATATTCCTGCTGAATATATAAAAGCAAGAAAAAATGTAACAGTGAAATTTCAGGCAAAGAATGGTTGTATAGCTGGGGGGATTTTTGATGTAAGGATTGTGTCTGCCATTTCGGTTCAAGACATGTAAATAAGAGCAGCTTTCGTTTTTAAAACATTCTCCATAGTTCGACTGTTCTAATGATAGTACAAACAGAAAAAATAATGATTATGGAAAAATATTTTATTCATAGCAATGAACTGCATTTGATTGATATGGATAAAATTCATCAGGCAGTGGAAAGGATCGTGGACTCATTGGATATGGCTGCCGGATCAACTTGTCATTTTGATCTTTATAAAGTGGTGGAAACCTATTTTAAAGATTTGGATAAAAGAAGGGAAATAAACTGCTTATTGGGTATTGTGGATACGGAGGAGGAATTGGAGGAAAAGATGGAAGGCTTTTGAAATCTATTTTTTAATTTGTTTTGTTTTCTATTCTTTATCTATTTTTACTGGGTGAAGATAAGTCTTCCTTTTTCATACTATTTCTGTTTATAAGACAGAGATGGTTTTAAAGTTTGTAAAGGCAGTTGGTTCATACTGAACCGACTGCCTTTTTATCTGAGTTCTATTGGTGGTTCTTGGGAAATTATATATTAGGAGTAATCTCATAGTATAGGGTTATACATGATTCTTTATTCTGAAAACTTTATTTAATTCTTAGGTTTTTGTAAGTTTGCTAAATGAAATCTAATAGAAAATAGAATGAAAACATTTAGACTAGTATTCATAATTCTGATAATGAGTGGATTAATATTTCAGGGGAGAGCTCATGTCTGTTGGGACGATCTAGAGTTCAAACAGTTTTCCACTCCTGAAGGATTACCGAATAGCATGGTTCACCAAGTGTATCAGGACCGTGACGGATATATTTGGATTCCTACTTTCTATGGATTGTTTCGTTATGATGGTTACGAGGTCCGTACCTATAAATCAAATCTTTATACCCCTGGTCTTCTGGTTAATAATAATGTGCTTTGTGTGGAAGAAGATTATTCTCACCGGCTTTGGATTGGGACTCACGAGGGACTCTGTATGCTTGATAAACGGACAGGGAAGATGAAAAAATTGCAACTGGATGGAGTCAGCAAACAACGGCTGAATGAAATTCATGTAACAAAAGAGAACCGGGTTTATCTGGGGTACATCCGTGGAATGGCTTATTATGATGAAATGCAGGATACATTGGCTTTGATGACTCGGAAGAATTGTAGAGGGGACGTACCCGAATCTGTGAATATTCAAACTTTGTTTGAGGATGTAAATGGTGATTTGTTGATAGGCACCTGGAAGGATGGGCTTTATCGTTATTGCATAAAGGAAAATACATTTTTGCACTATCCGCCTTTAGATGAAGAGAACTCTGTTTTGGCTTTGTTTCAGGACTCTAGAGGGGTGATGTGGATAGGAACTAGTGGGTCCGGGCTGTATAAGGCCCATTTTTCATCCGATAGGAAAACGGTTTCTTTTGAAGGTTATAGACATGATGCCCGAAATGTTTCTTCTTTGCCGTCTGATTATATTTATTCGATTCATGAAGATTTACAGACACGTTCGTTATGGTTGGGTACTAGAGAGGGTGTTAGTGTGATGGAACTGGCTGATGAGGGAAAGTTTATCAATTATCAAGAATCTGGCTCTACACATTATCTTCCTGTCCGCGAGGTGAACACAGTCTTTAGGGATCGAAGCGGATTAATGTGGATCGGTACTAAAGGGGCTGGTGTCTTTCATGTCGATACTAGGAAACGTTCCTTTAATGTAATTTATCCTCGTGGCAACGATAAATCTTTTACAGATTTGATTTCTACATTGTATGTGGAAGAAAATGGAGCTCTTTGGATAGGTATGGGCTATGGATTGGATTATCAGCATGGAGATAAAAAAGTGACATTGTTTCCTTCGAAACGTCCTTATCATATTTCTTATAGCTCGTTAACCCGTGAGGTATTGCTTGCTGTGCATGACGAGGGGATGATAGTTTGTCGTGACGGACAAATAATACATCAGTATAAGACCTCGAATTGTGGTTTTGTTCCTCATGATTTAGTGTATTTAGTTCACGAGGACCGTAAGGGAAACCGCTGGTTGTGTACCTATAAAGGACTTGGAGTGCGTTACCGGGACGGGCGTGAGTATTGTTTCAATCGTTTGTCCAGAGCAGACGAATTGCTTGGCCGGGAGATGACCACGATGGTTGAGGATAATGACGGCTCATTATGGTTGGCAACCAACAATAATGGTATTGTTCATGTTACAGGGGATATGGAACGTCCGGAATCGTTGCAGTGTAAGAACTATTGTATGGAGAATGGTTTGCTGTCGGTTAATACTCCTCTTTGTTTTTTGTTGGATAGAAGCGGACGGATTTGGGTCGGGACAGAGGGCAGCGGACTTTGTTTATATGATGTGCAAAATGATTGTTTCAAGTCTGTTCATAAGGAGTTTAATTTGCCCGGAGATATGGTTGGCAGTATGCAGGAAGATAATAGTGGTAATCTGTGGTTGGGCACCAATCAAGGGCTGGCAAAGCTAACCATATCCGGAAAGGAAAAGGGCAGGGTACGTATCTTTACAGTTGCCGATGGGTTGGCGGATAATTTCTTTAATCAAAATGCTTCTTTCTATCGTGATGGTACCTTCTATTTTGGATGCAGCAGGGGAATTGTGACTTTCAACTCGGAAGTGGTGGAAGAGAAACATGCTGATATTTCTTTATGCATAACTGATATCTTGGTGGATGGAAGACCATTGGAACAGATGTCGGATAAGAAAAGAAAGGAGATAACTCCTTTTACTTCCGATTTTACAGACAGATTAGTTATTCCTGCCTCATATTCCCATTTTACCATTTGTTTTGCATCGCTGACTTATAATCGTCCCCAGCAAAATAAATATGCGTACAGGTTGCAAGGCTTTGATGCTGATTGGCATTATGTGGACGCTTCCAGCCGGACTGCCTATTATTCCAAATTGCCTGCAGGGGAGTACGTGTTTCAGCTACGGGCAACGAATGAGAATGGTGATTGGGGTGACGTGAGAGAAATGGAAATTATTATTGAACCACCTTTCTGGGCTACTTGGTGGGCTTATTTTATTTATGTATTATTGGCTATACTGTTTATGGTATTGATATGGTGGGAGATTCGTCGGAGGCTGTTATTGCGTAATCGTAGGTTTTTGCAGGAAGGTGAGACGGACAAGGTGCATCATCTAAAATTGCAGTTCTTTACGAACATACCTTCGGATGAAGAAAAGTTTTTGCAGGATGCTGTCGCCTGTGTGAACCGTCATTTGGATGATCCCGATTTTGATGTTCCGCAGTTTGTAGATGAGATGGCAACCAGTCGTACAACGTTGCATAAGAAATTGAAATCTTTGACGGGATTGAATACAACTGGCTTTGTACGTAGTATCCGTCTGAAGGCGGCTTGCAGGATGATGGATGAAAATCCGAATTTCCGCATTTCCGAACTGGCTTATAAGGTCGGGTTTAATGATCCCAAGTATTTTTCTATCTGTTTTAAGAAGGAATTTGGTATGCAGCCTACAGAATATTCGATGAAATCGGGCAAAAACGCTTGAACATGCCAAGGTGGACAAGGTTGAAATATGTTCCTAAAAGGTGGAGAAAACATGCTTCAACCTTATCGGGAGATGCTTCATCTCTGTAAAATGAATAGCTGATTACTTTTGTGGCATTAAAACTTTAATGTCTAATTTAAAAAGGTTGGCCTATGAAACTTATTTTCTATGGAAACAGAAAATCGCTGATAGCGATTATGATTTGCGCGGTGCTTCTTTCCGGTAGTCACGTAGCGCATGCAACTAATGAACCGGAACCGACTTACTCTTCTCAGCAAACCGGCAAAATTAAGGGAACTGTAACTGACACTAACGGAGAAACCGTCATCGGAGCCAGTATTGTGTTGAAAGGTACTACTAATGGCACAAT
>ERZ779643.1830-NODE-1830-length-13343-cov-6.910972_pt1 | contig 13343 bp, 19 predicted proteins | sample MGYA00511564_ERZ779643 | MGnify/ENA primary metagenome ERZ779643 (study PRJEB29588, sample SAMEA2147114) | human gut metagenome | biome: human gut; feature: human-associated habitat; material: faeces | place: Denmark | collected 2008/2010 ... | reverse complement strand
TTTATAAAGTTACCCTTAAAGCAGGCTTGTTGTCGGGAGCTTATGTTTCAAGCTTAATGCGCCAAGTACAGAGAATGGCTTTTTCAATGTAAATCGATCCTCAACGGTGAATAATTATTAATAATATTAGTTCTAAATTTGCAAAATCAATTTCACCAAAACATAAACTGCATCTTTCCATAAATACAGCCAGCCAATATTAACAATCATTAAAATTGGAAGAATTAATGGATTAGCCCTTTTTTGCTTTTGGGCACATTTGGTCGAATCGCTTTGGTTATTGTGATGTAGATAATAATATAAAGCCACTGCATAATCAGCTATACCTAAAATTCCAAAAGACATAATTATGGTTCCTCTATCCATCCCATGACCAAACCCCATAATGATTTCCGTCAGATTTGTCGACGTTAGTAATTGCAACATTGCGCAATTTATTCCACTTGGAGCAGTGAAAAGGATAGGTATAATATACAAAAATATATTCAGCTCATGATTTTTTACGTTTTGATATATAACAGCTAAAATAAAAAGTGCAGCATAAATTTCAACTCCGCTCAACATAAGCCAGCCTGAAATATCACTAAGTATCATTTATTATTATCCTCCCAAGCATGAGATTGCGAACGTAAATAAATATATTTAGCTTCTTTAGGCGTATTTTCTTTTTGATCTTCCCAATTATTATATATCCCCTTGAGTATCGCTCCACCTATATAACTTACTACAAAAACAATCCCACCTTTTCCAATTAATCTTATTACACCAGGTTTTCCTGCAAAAATTCCGACATTATCAAAAACATAGGTTGCCCCTTTACCAGCTCCATAAGCCCCGAGCAATCCTGCCGCTGCTTCTCCTTTGTCGTCACTGGTATAAAGTGTCCGCGCTCGAGAAAAATAACCATATCCACGATTAAAGTCAGCCCCTAAATTATTAGGAACATACTCACCAATAGTCGGACCAGAAATCTTCAGCAGTATATCTGCTTTTTTCCAAAGCGGATTATTCATGAGTTTATCTACATCTTCCTCATAAAAACCGGGCCTATAAATATTACCATCATATTGCCCTATTTCATACGTCGACACCTCATTACTCAATCTGCATTCATGCCGTGATTTGTGGAAATATTCAACCGGATCTTGTACTGTATATATTTGTATTTCTTCTCCAGCGCTCCCCAGACTACTTCCCTCGTTTAACTGGAAATGTCTTTACTTTAGCCCTTCAATCAGATTCACATCAGTCGCATTTCCTTCTTTGTCTACAGCGACTCCAACTGTTGTTCCATTGTGTTCTGCATAAAGAACAACATACTCATTATCCCTGAGCAGATTCAGTGCTCCCGATGCTTTCAGCCTTTCTATCTTATCCCGAAGTTCTCGAATATTCTGGTATTCATTCCACTTTGCCGCATCCAGGGAAATACCCGCCATACCGAAAATAGAAGCATCAGACGCTTTGCCAATTACTGCCCCCAGGCCTGCGCTGAGCCATTCTACCGTATCCGGATGGTTTCTCACCCATTCCTGAGATTTCGCGCGGTTCAGGTATCCCATCACATATTCATGGATACTTCCGGACAGGGCGCCTGCCAAAGGCTCTCCTGTGCCCATGTCTCCCATGAGGGCACCAAAAGCTCCATGGAGGAGAATACGCTTTACTATAAAATATTGATAAGAGTTATAAACACATCTCTATATAAATATGCTATAAAAAATTGAATTAATATTGTAACTATAGCTCCCCACTTCCAATGTCTCTCACTCGTCAGTTCATTTAAATTATATTTATGCGATTTAAAATGGTTTCTATAGATTTTTCCTGCCAAGCCAATATCCCAAATTGACAATATATCACAAAATACACTTAGTTTAAAAATATCTTCATCATCCAATGAATACATAAGATTTGATAAAACATCAGTACTGTAAATTAGCGTCCCAACAGTAAGCATAAGTATTGCTCCAATAAGAATTAATAAGATAATTGCATAGACACATAGATTATTCAATTTAAAGGTTCGAGCTTTTAATTCATTATGACTAATCATAATTACAAGGCCAATATATCCAATAATGGCAATAAGGCTTGTAAAAAAAGTCATTTTATCTGTAATTTCCATAGCAAAACCTCAATCCATCACCGTAAAATATTTATCAAGTTCGTTTTCGAAATCGCTATTTTGTGATTTCTTCAGATAGTGCACCATTTTTTCCTTGTTATCCACAATCGCCTCTCCAGCTTTCTGTCCAACAACCACATAAACAACACCACTTATTGCCTTGATGTAATTATCCATACTATTATTAGCCGGAATAGCTAAGAGGGGAAAAATTAATGGAGAAACTAAATGGGACCCAACTTGTGCACCTGCAAATCCACCAATTAATCCAGCTGCGTTTTTCACCTTATCATTATCAGTAATAAAGCTCATTGCATCCATCACTTGTCCCATTGTTCCGGCATAGCTCGAAACATAATTATATTTTGTTCCTTGCGTCAGTGCCTCGATGCCATTAATGCCATCCCCAAAATACTCTGCACTTTGACTCTGGAACCAAGTGTGTCCGCCATATCGCTTCCATTCTGCATCAGCCAGCATTCGCCTTACATTCTCAAGTCCATCATCATGTGTATTCCATTCCACATCCAGCCCGTATTGCTTGGCAATCTGATTATACAAAGATTGATTTATTTCCGATGCAGAATGTGCTGTTACTGTAATCCCCGGTAAAGTGTATACAATATTCGGCGAGTTTTCCTCTTTCTTTTGCAGATAAATGCTAAAGTTGTAAGGATTTTCCTTCATTACCTTAATCGAAGCCGTATGTTCATCAACTTCTCCCAGGTCTTCATATATCTGCAAGACAGAAATCAGTTCATCTATAGAAAAATCTTTCTTATCCAACAGTTGCTGCAATTGTTTATTCAGAGCCCGTTCCTGTTCTTTACTCAGTGCATTCCATTGAGCAGCCGTCTGCGAAACATAGGCAGAAGTCTGCTTATCCCCTGTCAATGCGCCAATGGCAGCGCCCAAAATTGTAGTAATTGCCTGTACTGCATCCGGATGATTTATTACCCATCCTTCTCCTTCTTTTCGCTTAATATATCCAATAACAATTTCATTAAGCCCTCCGGAAACAACTCCTGTCATGTCATTACTTCCGGATAAATAAGAAACAACTGCTCCAAGTGCACCATGAAGCAGGACCTTTTCAATAGATCCATCTTCCCATGGTCTAATAGAATGTCCATCTGCTTTATAGTTGTCCTTATTAACCTGAGTTGCTAATTGTTCCGACACTTCATGAATAAATTCATTCCCCATCTGACTTACCTTCTGGATGAGTTCCTGCTTTTCTTCCACCTTAGATTTATCGAAGATTTCCTTCAGCTTATTCAGGCCGTTTTGTGTATCCCGATTCAAGGTAGAAATGTCCTGGTTCTGGTTCTTCTTGTCCGTAATAACGATAGTCCCTTTCGCAATGGCCGCTTTGGTAGTGCTGCCTGCCTTATCCTTCACGGTGGGGCTCATCTGCGGCGTAAGGCCGCGGGCGTTGAGGGGCGTGGAGCTGTCTTTGGGAACATAGGAGATGCCCATTCCGCCTGCTTTGTAGTCGGCTTTATTTTCTACATCTTCCCAGCTTAAAGTACCGGTGCGGAGGGTGTTCTTGTCTGCATCGCCTTTGCTGTCTATGACGGCACCTTTGAGGTGGGTGTTATCCTTAACAGTAATGTCAAAGCCCTTGTCTCCGGCGTAAATGCCTGCCTGTTTTACCACACTTTCGTAATGGGAGAAGGAGGACGCCATGGTCTCCATTCACTGCCATGCCGGCAGTCCTCCCCAGTATGTCCTTGTTCTTTTAACATGATTCTATTTTTTATTACTTAATCTAAACCTTTAGTTTCTCTCCTATTATACATGATTAGCACGCAAAGAAATACTTCTACCAAAATATCCACAATGTCATTCATATCTTTACCTTTATTTTTTATCCTCTTCCTGCTAAAGATTCATTTTCGTATGCTTAGGGAAGCCATTCATATCAAGTGTTTCCTGCATTGAATAAAAATAACTTCTAATAAAGATATATCAATTACTGCCTCTAATAAACTCAAAGATTCCAAATATAATAATGCATAAGTGATTGTTCCTACACAAGTTATTCCGATGATCAAGATTCCAATGTAATGCCTTATTCGACCAGAAGCTATCCCATTATTCCGCCGAACACGATCTTCATATGAATACCAGTACAGCCATAAAAGTTTACATATTTCTGATTTTCTCTCATTTTCCCTAATATCAAAATCCAAACTTTTAAGTATAACATGCAACAGTATCAATCCTATGCACAATAAAAGAACACTCAATAAAAGTATCAAAGCACCAAGTCCATAATCAGCAGTCTCTACATTACCTTTACGAAATTCTCCAAAACAGCGAAAAATCGAAAGCAATCCGGTGAACACAAAAATGAGTGAAATACTTGATGAAATCTCAATCCATTTATTAAGCAAATCATTCACTTCCTCTACGATTTCGGATAAATTGTTATGGAGTATTCCAACGGTTCCTGCTTAGTATTGCCTTTATAAACATCCATTTCCTGAATCATGAAATCTAGCCCTAATTCATATTTACCTTTTTTGAAATTATATTGTTCCCCCATCTTCCAATTATTTGAATGGTCAAACATATCAGATTTACCAGTAAACTCCCATCCACTGCCTTCAAGGCTGCTTCTATAATAAGCTAAAATGTCCTTTGGCCTCCCGGAAGACTGGACTTTATAAGTAAGGATATAGTGCTTATCAGACCGATAATCAAACTTCAGCACATCTTCCAATCTATTTTCTTCTCCATAAACAGAAACACCCTTAATGCTTTCCCTTATATCTCTTTCCGGCTTTCTTGATTCCAACTGATTTACCAATATGCATATTGCTAGAATCATAATAAAACCCAATATGTCCAATATTAAGAGTCGTGCTTTCATTCTAGTTGTCATTCATCTTTGTCCTCATCATTCACAGGAGCAGAATGGTCTACGCTGCCTCCCAGGGATACACTGAGCCCGCTTCTCTTGTACTCATGTTCTTCTTTATTGGTGTATTCATTATCCTTACTGGTGATGGTCACATTCTTCCCGATGAGGGTAAGGTCTTTCTCGGAAGCCAGAGTAGAAGCTTCCAGTATCATATCCTTCCCGGAGTAAGGGATACCCATTGACATTGCTATTCGCGCCACCCGTCAAATATCAACCTGATTGTTTTGTATAACTTTATTCCACCCATGCAAAACCCATGACTCATCTCCGCCCATTAAATCCGATACCAGCATTAATGTTACAGCCAAAGCATCCAGCAGTATAAGGACTTTTATCAATTTTATAGAATTAACCCATCTCTGATATTCATCTGGCAAATCACAGCTATATTGTTTATTTTTAAACGTTGCATTAGAAATCTTGATTTTTGTCAAATAGTAAATTGCCCCTGGAATTAATACCGTCATTGCGAATACTCCTCCCAAAATTAATTTTACAGGAATAATCAGATAATGAGTAATAGCATGAACAACAAACCAAATAGCCAAAATCGCAGCAAGAAAAATCAAAGTGCCAATGCAAAACTTTCTTTTGTAGGAAGTACTCATCTGCTTAAAATTGACATACCAATCATATAAAATACCTAGGGTAGCTGCAAACATGCTTACATCCATCCAGTCTTTTGGATTCATTGTTTTTGCTCCTTTATTGCCTGCTTTTCCTTATTAGTCCTAAGTTTATTCTGTTTTATCCAATAGGCAAAATAGTCCAAAGGAGGTGCCAGCATAACCCCGGGAACAGGAACATATACGCCAGCGAGTATAGAAATCATAGCTTTTGCGTTGTCAATTCCCACAGCTATTCCCAAGTCTCTCCCGCTATAGGTATTAAAATCGCCGGTGATATCTACAATCCCACCCACTGCATTTCCGACTGCATTGTATTTTCCAAGTGCACCCCAGGGCCCTCGGACTCCGTGCTTATACATTTCTGTCCATGGTTTCCCTATTTCATCTGGATGAGTTCCTGTTTTTCTTCCACCTTGGATTTATCGAAGATTTCCTTCGGCTTATTCAGGCTGCTTTCTGTATTCCGATTCAAGGTAGAAATATCCTGCTCCTGGTTCTTCTTGACCTGCTTTTCGTAATCATGGGACTCGTATTCAGGGGCTGAGGAAATATAGATATTCCCGCCGGCCGCTGCCGTCACATCGTGGGAAGCAATGATCTGGGATGCAGATATTCTGGTGTCCTTTCCGGAGAGGATGGATACACTGTCGCCAGAGATGATGACAGGCGATGCTTTCTTTTCTTCGTCATAGCTTTTGACAGCAGTAATCTTACTGGAGAGGAAGCCCTTTTCTTTATATTTCAGGCCGTAGTCGTCCTCAGGGAAGCACTGATTAATTCATAGAGTCTGCTTTCATAAGAATTTTTATGTACTGCTGCGTCATGGGACTCCTTAAATAGCTCGCTATTCGCGTCATCCCATTCCTTGCATTACATAAAAATTCAAGAATAAAAGCAGACACTGATTTATCAGTGCTTCCCTGGCCTCATTATACCCGTTTGAAAGGGTCACGTCATCCCCCGCTGCCAGGGTGACTTTTCCGCGTTCCGATGCCATGATGCTGCTTCTTGCAGAAAGATTCCCTCCAGCAGATATGGTCATATCTTTTCCTGCCATTAAGGTATTGCCCATTTCCGTTTTCCGATAGGTCCTTATATAGTTATCCCTGTTTTCCGTCATATCTTTCCTGGCGCTCAGGGTGTCGGTGTCCAGGGTGATGTCCTTTCCTGAATGGAGAATGAGGGAGCCCTGATCTCCCAAGGCTTCCAGTAATATGGATATTTTGATTTTATATATTAAACAACCATTTAGCTAACACCAGCAGCACATTCTTGAAACAATATACTCCCAAGAATTGAAGAGCAATCGTGATTAAAAGCATCAAATACCATTTTCTCTTATATCTCCGGTCTATCTTTTCTAGGCTGTTATCATTTCCAAGGAAACTATGTACTCTTAATAAAATAGCACTATCCCAGATTAGCAGCACAAAAAATAGGACAGAAATTCCTATAGCTCCATCATCATTGATTGGCAGAGACATAAATTCACTCAAATTAGTGCTCATCAGACAAACTCCAATAAACTCAATCAGCACCCCACTCCAATTAAGTAAAAACATGATAAGAATAATAAACACACTGTTTTTGTTTATCTGATGTTGTTTCCAATAATCAGCTATAACCATAAAAGGCATAATAATAAAATAAATGGATGTCATACAACCGCTAGCAAATAGCAGGTGCGTAGTAACCTTCATTCTCAACCCTCATTCCTCATCCATTAGTCGTAACTTCCCCAAATGCATTAAATTTATCATCATCTTTTTCCGAATCTATTTTTGATTCTTCATGGATTGCCTCCTTAATTTTCTTTCGTTGCTGATCCACTATTTTATTTCCAAGATTCTGTCCACTAAAAGTAGACATAATAATAATACCATTGAAATATGAATACCATAACGAATTCTTGCGTTTTGTTTTTCCCAATCTCAGAACCGGCAGCTCACCATAAATTCGGGAACCCATTTCCTTGTATGGAATCCATCCGGTTTATACAGGCTGCGGCTGATAAAGCCATCATAGTTAAGACCGCTGGGAAAACTGCCCCGAAGGCCCAAAGCCATACCGGCAATGGTTCTTCCTGCCAATACATCGGTGCCCGGCCCGTAAACGGCGCCTCCGTCCAGTCCCAGGTATAGACTGCTGTTGATAGACGGGATATCTGAGGAAATCTCGTTTCTAAGATACCATCCGCTTTCTCCCATGAGAGTGTATTCCCCGTCAAAGCCATATACGGTGTACCGATTTCCTATGAAGAAAAGGCGAGTTGAGACTATGTGCAGCCTTTCCCTTCCTGATACCTCTTCCCCTTCCCCATGACTATCCATATAGAAACAGCACCGGCGAAGTCCTCTCAGAAATCCTGCAGGCGCCCATCCATGGAGCAGGAGGGAGGGGATGGAAGGAGGCTGCTTCGCTTCAGTGCACTGGAAAATGGAAAACAAAGAGCATAACGGCCAGGAGCAAAATGAGGGGCATGGCGGAATGCCTGCCCTGTGGTATGTTCTTTTCCATGCAAAAAGGCTTCACAGATGTATGTGAGGCCTTTTTGTGGTGCCGATTTACCATGACCCAAGCTGCACGTCGGGATGACGCAGGGACAGGCAGCATGCCATCATTTGGAAAATTTTCAGGAGAATAGGGAAGCAATAAAAAACTGTAAGGAAATGATTCATATTTCCTCACAGTTCTTTTTTATTTCACAATCAGTACGGGGCACTTGGAGCGGCTCACCATGTAGCTGGATACGGAGCCCATGAAAATACCCTTCAGCGGTCCAAGGCCGCGGCTGCCCATGACTACCAGGTCGCAGCCCTTTTCTTCTGCCATATTGAGAAGCACCGGTCCCGGAGATCCCACTTCGTACAGTTCTTCATGGGCAACGCCTTCCGGAATCATGGCGGCTGCTTCTTTCAGATCATCTTTGCACTGTTCTTCCAGATCTTCCGAAAGCTTCGTGGTGAGACAGCCTTCGGCAATGGATACCTGGTCGAAGTTGCTCATGGCAGACACCATATTGCACACAGAGGCAATATAGAGGGTGGTGCCGTCTCCTGCCTTTGCCAGGTCTATGGCATGGAGAAGTGCTTTTTTCGCATGGTCGGAACCATCATAGGGAACCAGAATTTTTTTATACTTTAACATAAAACCCCCACCTTTCTTTTCCTGTGAAACGGGGAATCTTTTCTTTTTCTTATTATATCATACGCAGGAAAGGACAGGAAAGCAGAACGGTTTCATTCCCACTGAAGAATTTTCTAAAAGATGAAGGTATCATTTTCGGGCTTCACCTTTTTATTATGGAAAGGCACCACCAGCGGCATGTCATTCTCAGCCTTCAGGTCTTCCATTTCCTGCCAGGTAAGATGGTTGGGCCAGAGGGCAAATTTAGCTCTTCCTGTCTGGAAGAAGCAGCGGGCCTTTCCGTAACCGTGAATGCTTCCGGTGAGGAGGACTCCCATATCAGGATGGTCCAAAATCAGCTGGCGGCTGGAAGCTCTGGAAAGCTGGGCGTCGGTGAGGAAATAGATATTTCCTTTTTCAATGGTTTCGTTATCCCAGCGCTGGAAGATGGAAAAGGGAAGTTCCGTGATTTCATCATGGACGAAATATTTTCTGTGACCCAGATGGAGCCATTCATCGTACAGTTTGGGCGACATATAAATCCCATGGTCCCTGCCGAAGGTCTCATGGAAAAGGATCCCCATGGAAAGGCCCCTTCCATAATGGGGCACCGGCAGGAGAAGGGGCGCGCCGTCCTTCATGAGGGAGGAAGCGGTGTCTGCCACCTGTCTTCTAAGGTCCCTCCCCCTATCCATCCTGCTGTAGGCAGCGTCAATGACTGCCATGTCGGCGTGAAGGCCCCGCACGGCGTCGCAGCGGTAGAAAGTATCATTTTCCCGATAATCGCCGGAGAAGAAGAGGCTTCTTCCTTCTACAAAAATATGAAACCACACGGCGCCGGCGCAGTGGCCTGTACGTCCCCATTTCACCCGAAATCCCGGCTCCAGTTCCAGCTCCGGCGCCGTGGAGTCCAGAATCATGGTATTCCAGGGTTTATAGTGAAGCTGGCGGTAGGTCTGGTTAGACATGAGCACCGGCCCTTCAAATCCCTGTTTCACCAGGTACTCAATGGCCCCGGTGTGATCCCTGTGGGAATGGGTAATGAAGAGGTACTCTGCCTTATGAATCTGCTCCGGTGTCAGGTCCGGTATCCGGTCCAGCCCGTCGGTAGAGGTCCCTGCATCCACTATAAAAGCGTGGCGGTCTCCCTCCACGTAGAAACAATTTCTTCCTTCATCACCGCATCCACCTGCTATAAAAAGCTGCATATCCACATCTCCATCAGGGCTCCTTGGCGGGCCCTTCCAATTTTGATTTCGCAGGCCTTTACCATGGGCCAGTGGCCGGATATTTCCTACAAAACCGTACTTTCGTATCATTAAGACAAATAAAAGGAGCCTTGCAGCATGGTAAGGCTCCTTTGCTTTGTATTTTATTAATACTATTATATAATTTTTATTTACCTTTGTAAAGGCAGAGACATGGGGGAAATGCCGGTTCCCGGGACCCCTTTGTCTTTAATAAGAAGTTTTGGATACGCGGTAAAGAGCGATGTAAATATCCTCTGCTTCGTCTGCCGGTTCATTGGGATTGCCGGGATAGGACACGGCTTTGCCATCGGGGGTATAGGCGCCTTCCAGCTTGTTCAGGATACGGTACTTGATTTTCTGCCCCAGCTGGTCTGCTCCCACCGCCGTATCATACCGGAGGATATAGTCCACCATGCGGTAATTTCCATAATCCGGCCAGGTGAGGGGATCCTTGTAAATTTCCGCATACAGGGTGGCCCGGATGACCGGAAGCTCACCGGCGGAAACGGGATCCCGCTCAATGGTATCGGCATCGGCGTAGATTCTCTCTTCGTCAGAGGTATACACCACCACATACTTATCATAGTCATTCATCAGCTTTTCCGACGAAGGCAGTTTGTCAGCCGCCATGGATACGCCGGGAATCAGGGCACAGGCAAGAGCCAGCGCTGCCAGTTCTTTTTTCATGGGAAATCCTCCTTTTGAATAAGAGTCATTTTTACTAATCCTATTATACCCTATGAATCGGGCCTATGGCAAAAGGGGAAATTGTTATATTGTTAATTATTGTTATTTTATTTGAAGAACAGGCTTGACAATGATAGTAAACCGTTGTATCATATAGTCGTAAACAAAAAGGAAATCACCATTGGCCGTGGTGGTTCCACTCATTGTTACCAATCTTTCTCAACAATCCAACGTCTCCAAAAAAGCCTCCCGCAAGGGAGGCTTTAGACGTGTATGGGAGATGAGTGGGCCAGTGGGCTAGTGAGCTAGTGAGCTAGTGTGGGCTGGTGAGCTGGTGAGACAGCTTTCCGCTATCTACTTCTGCTGTCCGCCGACTGGCATTTAACGGCCTATGTATCACTAGCGGCAAGTACCAAGATTCTTCGGCTGACCGACCCCGAATGACGAGTCCGGCAGGAAAGGATGCACGTAACGTTTGGCTCCTTCCCGCCGACTGGCATTTAAGGAAGCACTGATTAATTCATAGAGTTTTCTTTTATAAGAATTTTTATGCACTGTTTCGTCATGGGCTTCCTTAAATAGCTCGCTATTCGCGTCAGCCCATTCCTCGCATTGCATAAAAATTCAAGAATAAAAGCAAACAATGATTTAATCAGCGCTTCCTTAACGGCTGCTGTGCCACTAACGTCATGCACCGAGATTCTTCGCCCGGGGTCAGCATGACGAGTCCGGCGGGAAAGGGAACGCGAATCAGCCGCGCAGCGGCTGTCACCCCTTCCCCTCTGAACCTTTTTCTATACTATTACTTCAATTCTGCCGTGCAGTGAGGGCAGCGGGTGGCATCGTCGGCAATCACTTCTTTGCAGTAAGGGCATTTTCTCGGTTCTTTGGCCGGTGCCTTCGGGAAGAAACGGTTGATCTGCTTGACTACGATGAAAATAGCGAAGGCCACAATGAGGAAGTCGATGACATTATTCAGGAACTGGCCATAGGCAATGACAGGGATTCCCATTTCCTTGGCTTCAGCCATGGTTGAAACAGGCACTCTGGACAGAGGCAGGAAGAGATTGGAAAAATCAATGCCTCCCAGAATGTATCCCAGCGGCGGCATGATAATGTCGCTCACCAGGGAGGAAACGATCTTCCCGAAAGCGGCCCCGATGACAACGCCGACTGCCATATCCACCACATTGCCGCGAAGGGCAAAATCTTTAAATTCTTTAAGCATGCTCATGAAACAGGAGCTCCTTTCCCACGACGAGAATACGTTAAAATATTTATCTCACTATATCACAGTTTCCACAGGGAGTACAACAGGATTTTACAGGGAATTTTTCCCATGCCCCGCCGCTTTTATAATAATGACTATTAGTCATATCTAATCAAATGCTTATGCAGTTTTCTCAAGAATCTTTCTCTCCTTCCTTAAAAGCGTTATAATAAGGGTGAACCAAAAGAAGGATTCCGGGCAGGGATACATATAATAGTAAAAGATACCTGTACCAGAATCGTTCTAAACAGAATAAAGGCCGGCCCTGATGCCGGAAAACAGGCAGGCGGCCGGCATCTTTCGTAAAAAGGAGGAGATTTTTATGTTCCGTTTTACACTGCCAAGAGATATCTATGCAGGTTATGGTGCCATTGAGAAACTGGCTGTGCTGAAGGGCCATAAGAGAGCCTTCATCTGCACCGGCGGCCATTCCATGCGTCGGGGCGGTTTCCTGCAGAAAGCAGAAAAGGTACTGAAGGATAACGGCATGGAAACCCGCATTATGGAAGGCATTGCGCCGGATCCCTCCATCGAGGCCGTCAGGGAAGGTGCCAAAGCTATGAGTGAATTCCAGCCTGATGTGATTGTAGCCATCGGCGGCGGCTCTCCTATTGATGCGGCCAAAGCCATGTGGGTTTTCTATGAACATCCGGAGCTGTCCTTCGACGATGTGAAGAAACCCTTCTCTTTGCCGCCTCTCCGGCAGAAGGCCATTTTCGTGGCCATTCCTTCCACCTCCGGCACCGCTACGGAAGTCACTTCCTTCTCGGTGATTACGGACTATCATACGGGCATCAAGTATCCCCTGGCCGATTTCAACCTGACGCCGGACCTGGCCATTCTTGACCTGGATATTCCGCTCACCATGCCGCCCAAGCTCACTGCCCACACCGGCATGGATGCCCTCACCCACGCCACGGAAGCCTATGTTTCCACCTGTGCTAACGGATTCACCGACCCTTTGGCCAAACAGGCAGTTTCCGACATTTTTGACAATATACTGGAATCCTATCACGGCGATAAGGAAGCCCGGGGTAAAATGCACATCGCCCAGTGTCTGGCCGGCATGGCCTTCTCCAATGGCCTTCTGGGTATCACCCACTCCCTGGCCCATAAGATCGGCGCTGTGTTCCATATTCCCCATGGCTGCGCCAACGCCATCCTCCTGCCCTATGTGATTCAGTACAACAAGAAGGCCTGCATGAGCCGCTATGCCGACCTGGCACGCATTGTGGGACTGCCGGGCCACACCGACGCCCAGCTGGTTCTGTCCTATGAAGATGCCATCCGGCACCTGGACCGCATGATGGACATCCCTCTTTCC
>ERZ779643.1821-NODE-1821-length-13406-cov-1.739420_pt1 | contig 13406 bp, 10 predicted proteins | sample MGYA00511564_ERZ779643 | MGnify/ENA primary metagenome ERZ779643 (study PRJEB29588, sample SAMEA2147114) | human gut metagenome | biome: human gut; feature: human-associated habitat; material: faeces | place: Denmark | collected 2008/2010 ... | reverse complement strand
GTTTATGGGCGGATGTCAGAATACCCACACAAATTGTTTTGTCTGCGCGGATGGTATCGACCGTGATGCTGATTTTCTGTGGTTTTCCTTTAACCGCCCATTTGCATAACGTCTGTTTTGGAATCTCTGCGGAAAGTTTTATGCTATCCTCTGTAATATCCTCAGGAAATGCATCCATAACTGCCTGTTTATAAACATCATACGGTTCTTCCTTTACCATATAACTGTGTCCGGCATCCGGATTTGTCTCTATTTGCGTCGCATAGCAGACCTGATTGTCCATAACCTCCATCTGTACATTCACTTTTTTCTGCTGTACAGTCTTTGCATAGATTTTTTGTACAGCTTTTTGTGTACCGACGCCGGCTCCACAGGTAAAGCAGATACTGCCAAGAAAAACCAGAATAAAACTTGCCAAAACAGCCAGTGGTTTCATCTCTTTTTGTTTTCGGTACTGCTTCATCCGGCGGATACGCTCCTGTAAATGATTCTGCGCCCCAAACATGGAAAACGGAAATTCGAGAGGACGGGTCTCTTCCGTAAGCAGTTCAAGTGCTGCACGAAAATACTGTCCGACAGAAAAAACATTTTCGGAATCACGGCAGCATTCCATGTCGCATGCCATTTCCGACCAGAAATCCAGCCTGCGATTGAAAATATAGATCAGCGGATTATACCAGAATAAATCTTCCAGCACTCTGCCCACACATTTCAACGTCAGGATGTGCTGCCGCACATGTACAAACTCATGCGTAAGCACAATCTGCAGACTCTCCGGAGAAAAATCCCTCACCGGCAATACAATCCATTTATGAAATAGCCCCAGCACCATCGGGGAAGAAATACCATAGCAGCAATACACTTCTACATTTCCCCGGATCTTTAACCGCTCCTTTGTCCCTGCCGCAACGAGCTGCAGCCGTTTTTCCGCCGGCATCCGGTGCTTTTTTATGTAATGTTCCACCCGGTAATAACGAACCAGATGAAGCACAAGAACCGTTGCTGCACCAAGCAGCCAGACCACTGCCGCCACACACTCTATGTGCGCAATCACAGGTGTCAGTTCAAACAGGTGCCCCTTGATAAACAGTGCCTCCCCCATTTTGCGGTAATGCGTAACATACAACAGGAGAAACAGCCCCGGAAACAGCCAGAACGGTAACACCACAAGCAACAGCCCATATATATAGCGGTATTTTTTTAACCCATCCAAAACGCCTGCAACAACTGCATATACCGCAAATGCAATACTGCCTGTAAGTGCAGTAAACAGCCCCATGTAAAACAAATTATTGATCCAGTTCATCAATGCTTTTTCTCAACTCCTCTATTTCCTCTTTGGTAAGTTTATGATCTTTATAAAAAGCAGTTAAAAACTGTGCAACCGATCCACGGTTCCAGAATTTACAAATTTGCGACTCTGCTCCTGCTGATAGGAAAGTTCCGGTATTATGATCTCATATGTGGCATTGCGCCCGCTCTGGTTCATCCTTAGAAAGCCCTTTTTCACCAGCTTTGCAATATAAGTTGATACGGTCTGGGATTTCCAGTCTTTCCCGTATGTTTCGTTTGTCAGTTTCATAATTTCCTGTAGTGCCATTTCATGGGGATGATCCCAGATTGTTTTCATCACCATGGATTCCGCTGTAGTCAGTTCCTCCATATTTTCCCCTTTCATCGTTAACATTGATAATATTTTTTGAGTATAAACTAAGATTATAGTTTTAGGTTATAGTGGGATAATAACATAAAGATATACAAATTACAACTATTTTACGCAAGTTTCAAGATTTTACGACCAAAACAACATTTTTCTATCAATTTTGATAATTTTATTCTCTTGAAAACTTTCTGATTTTTTTATACTATATAGATAATGAATGTTACGAAAAAGAGTAATTTAATCACAATGATAACGGAATAAGATGAAAAAAGTAACCGTTTTACTTATCCTTTCTTTGGCGATATGCCTTGCTGCTTGCGGAAAAAAGTGAGTACACCTGATGAAATGTTAGATGTTGTGAAAGAAAAAGAAAATATATCTGCTGAAGTTGATATGATAGAGTGTGGCCGTATTGTAGATAATGATACTACCATAGTTGTCGGAATGACAGGGGAAAACGACAAAACATATCATTATTATGCAGCACAGTTTTCCAAAAATCAGGATGGAAAATATAAATATAAAAATGCCATTTCCTTGAATGATATAGGATGGCAATTAAGGTTAGGTAAACTGAATACCGGATATATCATAGTCTGCAATAATGAAAATGTTAGTACCATACAGGCTGTCATATCGCCACGAAATGGAGCTGATATAACCAAAAATATAGAAATTAATAATATTCCATTTGTATATTATTTGGACATGTCAAATATTCCATCTGATTATGATATACAATACAAGTTTTTAAATGAAAATGGAGAAGAAATTCAGTAAAATAGAAGGGCATTTTAGTCAGTGTTATTATATAATCAAAATCTCAGTCTTAGGAATAATCCTGAGATCTTTTTATTTTGTAATAAATACTTGCTGTATTTGTCAACCGAAAATTCGGTCAACCGCTCATTGAAAACTAGGTCACTATAGACCAAGTTTGGCACCTGCAGCATTACTGCCACAGGTGCAGTTACTATTTTACTACTGTTTCGAAGTCGGTTCCGTTGTTCCGCAGAGTTTCACGGAGCCTGTAGGAATCGCCTTCCATATCAATCAGATAAGCTTTGTATGTAAGCCTATCAACGATTGCACTTGTAATGGCGGCATCTTCGAAGATTTCGTCCCATCTCTCAAATGTAGGGTTTGAAGTAATAATGGTTGATTTCTGGGATGCCCTTAATGAAAGGACTGTGAATAACAAATCAGTAGCTTCCCGATCAAAAGATATGTAACCAAACTCATCAGCTATGATCAGATCGTATTTTTCAAAGCGTTTCTGATATGTGCGGAGTTTTTGCTTGCTATTACTTTCTTTTAGTTCTGTTACCAGATAAGGAATTGTTGTATACAGGACACGATAGCCCTGTTCACAGGCCTTTATTCCAAGTCCGATAGCCGTGTGCGTTTTCCCGGTTCCCGGATTGCCGGTCATAATGATGTTTTTTCCTTCTCTGATAAAATCCAGCGTACACAGCTCCGGTAGGCATTTTCGCATTCCTTCCGGAAGAAGATTCATTTCCAGATCTTCGATGTATTTTCGGTATGGAAATTTAGCCGCTTTGATTTTTCACTTAGGCGGTCTGTTTTTATATTTGCTTGTTTTAGTGGCTCCTCCTTATTCTTTCTGAAAATCATGTTAAAAGTTATTGCCATAGTTAAAAACGGGTTCAGCTCTTGAATTCCATTTTATTTTCATCCGATAAACATGACGATTGTGATCATACAACGGATCACCTATAATTTCATCATACTGTCTGGCATGATAAATCATTACATCATTACCTGTTTCATCTTTTACAAACGAATTATGTCCTGGTCCATATATTTGCTTATCAACATCAGTTTTCAAAACAGGATTACATTCCTTCTTCCAAGCACGAGGATTCAAAATCTCTTCATTTTCGCCAATGCTCAGCATTCCCATACAATAGCATTCTCCCGTTTCACTTGCTGAATATGTCAAGAAAATCTTTCCATTATGTTTGATTACTGCCGGTCCTTCATTTACCCAAAAACCAACCCTTTCCCATTCATAATCAGGAGAGGATAAAAGTACTTGCGCTGTAGCAAGTTCTGTAGGAGACTTCATCTCTGCAATATACAAGTTAGATATTTTCTTACCGATATTTACTTTCTCAGCCCATACACAATATCTCTTACCTTTGTTTTCAAACACCGTCATATCCAATGAAAAATCATTGAAAGAAAAAGCATCAGTTGCCTTTACCATTCCAAGTTCTTTCCACGGATCATTTAACGGATTCTGTCCTTCACACACTAACACATATGGTCTTATAGCCCATATATCATCAATATCTCCTCCTGCATAATAAATAAACCATTTATTGTCTAGATAATGAATCTCTGGTGCCCAAATATGCACGCTCATGATTCCCTTATCATGCTTTTTCCATATAGTTACTTCATCTGACTCTCTTAACCCGTTTAAAGTATTACTCCGTCGCAATACTATTCTGTCATACTCCGGCACGGAAGCTGTAAAATAATAGCTTCCATCCGAATGCCTATACACATATGGATCTGCACGCTGTCTAATAAATGGTTTATTGTACTCAGTTTCTATATAATTGTTCTTATTCATATTCATATCTCCTTTATTCGCACAGGAAATATGAATACGGTAATTATAATGTATCTCTATCTAATATTTTGTGATTCAAATATATAGACTTAGGCGAATATACTTCTGATTCTATCTGTTGGATAAGTTCCACTACCGCAGTAGATGCAACTCCCTCAACATTTGTCGAAACCGTTGTAAGTTTTGGAGAAATATATTGTAAAACACTGATATCATCAAATCCCATTAATCCAAAATCTTTTGGAATTTCATAGCCTTCCTTAGCAGCCCATTGCATTATCATCAATGCATAGCTGTCTCCTGAACAAAGAAAAGCGGTTCTTTTATCCAGATTATTTTTGCAAACTGTTTGCACTTCTTGTAAAAATTCATTTTTTCCAATTACATGCATATTTACATCTGGATACATCCCCATAGCATTTCTAAATCCCAATTCTCTCTGCTCATGCGTATAAGTATTTTTCACTTCTTTCATCTCAAGCGGAGGACAGATAAACAGAATCTTCTCATAGCCCTTTGATACAATATGTTTTACCGCATCCATGGTCGCAACCATTTCATTTACCTGCACAGTTGTAATCTTTTCTGATACCTGATTGCCAATACATACTACCGGAACATGCAGTGATAAGAGAAAATCTTCAAATTCTTTTCCTTTGTTTATTGGGTTAATCAATATCCCTTCCATTTGACGTTCAGCCAAACCCTGAATAAGTTTTTTCTCCCATTCAAGGCTATCATCACAAACTACTATATTAGTAAAATATCCTCTTTTATCAGCCTCTTTATTAATAGTATTTAATGATTGTACAAAGTACATGTTTTCGATATTAATTGTTACAACCCCAAGTGACATTGTTCTTCCATGATTTAAGCTCCTAGCCAGAAGATTCGGGCGATAATTATTATCTTTAGCAACCTGCAATATTCGTTCCTTAGTGTCCTTTGACACACTTCCACCATTTAAAGCTCTAAGAACTGTCGTTCTGGAAACACCACACTGCTCTGCTATCTGATTTACTGTAATTGCCATATCCGTACCCCCGTATATTTCTAGTCAGAGTATACCATAATCGCCTGTTATCATCAATGAACTCACGATTTTCTCAGGATTCACTATATATTCCTGTTACTGATTTATTCTTAATCTAACCATATTAAATGATAATGGTTTTAATACTACTTTCGCCTCCCCATTGCCCAGTTTCACATTGTCAACTGTTTCCGGTTTAACAGCATCATGCTGAAATTGATTTGTCATTTTTTTATCTGCTGCTGTCATACCGATACTTTCGATTACACTATCTACTTCAAAATCCGACAATTGAAGTGACACTTTCTGTTTATTATCTTCATCACGATTTACTGCAAAAAAGACTAACTCTCCATCCTCATCATTCCATACAACAATAGAATCTACATAAGGCACATTGTTAAATTCTTTACAGTCATATACTGGCCCAGTACTCGAGACATTTAAAACTATCCCCTTAGCGTAATTTGCGAAATAATAAAATGGATAATATATAGTCTGTAACCAATGCCCCCCACCCTTTTCTGTCATAATACATGCACTTATATTAGTAAGAAGTGACTGGCATGCGATTTTAATTGCATCTGCATTTCTAATTATTACCATCTGCATCTCTGCAAACAATAACGCATCTTCAAGGGTGTAAATCTGTTCACTGATTGCGGGTGCTATCTGCCATGGTTTCTCATCAATTTCATTATTTACAGTATTGCTTGGCACAGCCCATACGCCCCACTCATCAACGCTAAACTTCATATCTTTTTTAGAACGTTTTTTTTGCTTGATAACCTGTGCAACAGATCTAATAGTATGAATATACTCTTCCATATCAACCGATTGTGCCAGAAAAGTTTTTGTTCCCTTTTCCTGTCCTGCATAATACTGATGCAGTGCCAGATAATCTGCAACATCATAAGTTTTATCCAATACTTCCATATCCCACTCAGGATATGTATCCATACTTGACAGAGAACTTCCGCATACAATCAGTTCTATATCAGGATCTATCAACTTCATAACCTTTCCGGTCTCAGCCGCAATCTTTCCATACTCTTCCGCTGATTTGTGTCCTATCTGCCAGCTTCCGTCCATCTCATTCCCCAAACACCACATTTTTATTCCGTATGGCTCATCTACACCGTGAGATTTACGCATGTCACTATACTGTGTTCCGCTAGAAAAATTACAGTATTCAAGATAATGTGCAGCATCTTCAACACCCCGTGTTCCTAAATTTACCGTAAAAATAGGATTAACATTTGTTTTTTTGGCCCATTTCATAAACTCATTTGTACCGAATTCATTTGTTTCAATTGACCTCCATGCAAGATCAAGTTTATGCGGTCTCTTTTCTTTAGCCCCAACACCATCCTCCCAATGGTATGCAGAAACAAAATTACCACCTGGATAACGTACTGTTGTTACATTCATTTCTTTTACGCGATCAATCACATCCTGCCTAAAGCCGTCTTCATCAGCATTCTTGTTGTCAGGTTCATATATTCCAGAATATATGACTCTTCCCATATGCTCAAGAAAAGAGCCAAACAATCTAGAATCTACTCTGTCAATTTGAAATTCTTTATTACATACTACTTTTGTAGTTTCCATCTTCCTCAACTCCTATCCTTTTAATCCACCACTGCTCATACCTTCAACAAAGTACTTCTGTCCAAACATATAAAGTACAAACATCGGCAGTAATGAAACAAGTGCTCCTGCAAAAGCAGCACCATATTCAATAGTATTTTGTCCTATAAATAATGCTAATCCATTTGCAAGTGTTCTCATTTCTGTACTGCTTGTAACAATCATCGGCCATAACAGATCATTCCAAGAGCCATTAACACTTAAAATAACCAATGTTATTACCGCTGGTTTTACCTGCGGAAGCATAATTTTCCAGAATATTCCAAATTCCGACAGGCCATCAATTCTGGCTGCCTCTGCCATTTCTTTCGGTATCCCCGTAAACGCAGCTCTCATCATAAATATTGAACCAGCAACTGCCACTCTCGGAATTATAAGTCCCCAATAAGTGTCATACATTCCCATCTTGTATACAACAAGGAATAACGGAACCATAATTACCTGAAAAGGAACCATCATTGTTGCCAATGTCATCAAAAATGTTCCTGTTTTACCTTTAAATTCGTAAAATGCATATGCATATCCAGCCATACTATTTACGACAACAGCTAAAGCAGTTGTTACACCTGCATATATTACAGAGTTTGCAATATAACGAATAATGTTAATTCGCCCCTGCACGTCCACAAAGTTTTCAAGTGTAAATGTTTTAGGAATAAATGTAGGTGGCCATGAAATGATCTCTCTTTCTGTCTTGAAAGCACTAAATGTCATCCAAATGACCGGCACTAAAACCAGCAAAGCAATTATGATCAATATCAAAGCAACCGGTACATTAAAGAATACTTTCCCAATACTTATCGTCTTTTTCTTTTTCATACCGTTAGTCCTCCTTTACCATTCTTCTATACATCAAGACAGTAATGAACATAATAATAATGAAAAGTACTACCGACATTGCCGATGCATATCCCATGCTTGAATTTGATGAAAACGCTCTTGAATATATATAACTAACAGTTGACTCTGTAGTATAATTTGGTCCACCGTTTGTCGTTACATATATGATATCAAAAATCTGAAGAGCACCTGCAAATCTGGTCATCATGATATACCAGAATGTAGGCCGTATGGAAGGAACTGTTATATGTAAAAACTGAAGAATTTTTCCCGCCCCATCCATTTGAGCTGCTTCAAATAATGAAGGTGATACCTGCTGGATTGCAGTAACATATATTATTGTCGAAATACCAAAGCTTCTCCATATTGATATAAACGAGATTACAAATATTGTAAGTCCCGGAGTATTCATAAAATTAATTTTTCCTAATCCCATTGACTGTAAAGCAGCCGTTATAAAGCCTATATTTGAATGTAAAATCATTCTCCACATAATACCTATTACAGTTGCAGAACAAATAACAGGGAGAAAGTACACTGCACGTAAAAACTTATTTCTCTTATTATTTTTGCTAATAAATGCTGCTATTACCAAGGCCCCTAATACTTGCACAGGTACCTCAATGCCTGTAAAAATCGCAGTAACCTTTAAACTGTTTATAAAGCGTGGATCATGAAATGCTTCTACAAAATTATCCCATCCTACGAATGTAGCATGATTCATCGTAATAGGGACATCAAAAAAGCTTAAACCAAATGCCATAATTAAGGGAATTATATTGAATAATATCAATAAAATTATTGAAGGAGCGATAAAAACATATGCACTTCGGGATGGTCTATTCCAATACTTTCTTATTTTTTCCATCTATTACTTCAACCTTTCTATTGAAAGGGCGACCTTTTATTAAAGCCGCCCCTTCTTTTGCTATTTATGTTTCCTGCTATTTGTTGTATTTATCAACTATCTTCTGGGTCGATTTCTGAGCTTTTGCTAACGCATCTTCAACCGATGAATTACCAAATGCCACTGAGTTGATCATCTCTGGAATAACATCTGATAATACAGAATTAATGCCAGGGAAGTTTGAATCAACTATAAAATCTGTAGGAGCTTCCGGATTAGCTGCCGACATGGCGCTCAGTTTCTTATTAGCTTTATATTCTTTGTTATTTTGAACTGAATATGTATATGCCGGGAATCCATTCTGAAGAGACCACTCTAAAGCAGGACTGCTTCCATCTTTATCCTGGGTATTCCACCAGTCGATGAATTTATAAGCAGCTTCTTTTTCGGCATCACTTGCTGCTGTTGTAATACCAAATCCAATAACCTCAACAGAATTCATATCTCCTGCATCGCCCTGTGGAATAAGCCCGATACCATAATCCACCCCGGCAGTGTCAAGTCCTGCTGTTACCCAAGGACCTCCAACAGTAATTCCAACCTGTCCAGCACTCATCATTGAATCCGTATCTGCTTCAAGAGGATTATCGCCATCGTCCACCATATCTTTGTACATGTTAAGGAAATTCTCATATCCCGCATTATTTTCAAAATTAGCCTTCCACGTTCCATTATCATCAGTAACAGCCAATCCCCCAAATCTCTGCATAATGTGTGCAATTTGGTAGGCATAATCATAAGAAATTCCTGAGCCGTAAATATTTTGGGTTGAATCAGAAATCTTTGCTGCATCCTGCTGCCACTCATCCCATGATGTAGGAGGTGTCTCAGGGTCAAGACCAGCCTTTTTAAACAGATCTTTGTTCCAGTACATATAGTATCCAACTACCTGGAATGGGACGAAATATGTTTTATCACCATCAGAACAATAATCCAAATATGACTGAATAAAATCATCCTTATTCAAATCTGTCTTATCAAACACATCACTAACATCCTGCAAATAGTCCCCATATGTAAATCTGTAAGCACTTGAGCTAAGAATCATTGTTGGCCCTTCGCCAGCTGCAAATGCTGTTGATAACTGGCTGTCAAAATCTGATGAAATATCCATCTTTACTTTGATTCCATCAGTATTTTCCTTATTAAATTTATCAACCATCTTTACCAGCATATCTCCATCAGCTCCGGTAAAGCTATTCCAGAAAGTAACTGTTGTCCCTTTTGATGAATCTGATTTCTTATTTTTTGCATTACCTGTTGATCCACCACAGGCTACAAGTGATGTAACCATCATTGCCGCCAATCCCAATGCCATAAACTTTTTAAACTTATTCATATATCCTCCATTCTGAAATATGTCCAATTATTCTGCTTCGTCAAGCAAATAACCTTCAACTATTCTTGCTGCGTCGTGTTGTACACGTGTACATTTATCTTGTAAATTAAATATATTACCTGTTCTTGTTAATGTCAATATTCTTTTGCATTTTTGTCTGTAGTGTCATATTTCCCATTAGTTTTTTGTGCATTTTTACTATTTGCAATATTTGTACTCGTGTTCATTTCAGAAAATTAAAATCTCTGTGTAAAGTATTATATTATTCTTCGCAATATTCTAGGAAAATGCATCCATAATTGCCTGCTTATAAACATCATACGATTTTTGCTTCGACATCCACAGGTGTCAGTTTAAACAGCACGCAATCAAAAACTATATATATAACAACTGACTGACCAAAAAAGATAGTACAAGATGGGTATCAGATGCTTCTGATTCAATAATATAGTCTTATTTTCGTCACCACCACGCTTGAAATATGCCCTGACTTGAGCTCACGAAAACTGAAATGAAATTGATTGAATAATTATTCTCCTGAGAATTTCCTGATTATTTTATACTATATAGAAAACGAATATTTTTAGAATTGATTATGTAGATTGCGGTTTGAAATTTTCCAGATGGTTTACTGCATACCTACAACAGGGAACGCTCCCCGTTTGCAGTAATTCCACTGGAAAAGTAACCGCCTGTTTACTCCTCGATTCCGGCAAGTGCCGTCAGTTTTTCCTTTGTAAAATGATTAAAGACCGCAATCGTACGCCCTACAAGGATCACGGCAAGCACCGTTCCGATCCCGATACCATGCAGCCGCCCGGTGCAGACCAGACTGATCACAATCGTAATTGTCACGTTGAGCACATCAAAACAGTTCTTCGTAAATCCGACACTTCTGTGAATACAATCCGCAATCGCCTGTACGATTCCATCGCCAGGATTAATAATCCTGCAATATAGATCAATACGCGATAGATCATTGATTTTTTCATAGAATAATTTCCCTTTCTTCTATAACCTATTATGCACTTTTTTATTTATTTTTCAATGCCTGAGATTCCTTCTTGTTTTACTTGACATTTTGTATTGTTTGTATTATTGTAACTAATACAAAATATTGTATGATATTTATGGAAGGAGAAAACATGGTAATTTCCATCAATGATGCCTCCGAGATTCCGATCTACCAACAGATCCGCAATCAGATCGTGCTCGGCATTTCGGACGGGCGGCTTGCTCCGGGCGAACAGCTTCCCACCGTGCGGGCACTGGCAGAGGAGATCGGTATCAACTCCATGACCGTCAGCAAAGCCTACACCCTCTTAAAACAGGAGGGCTACATCTACACCGACCGCAGAAGCGGTGCCCGCGTGCGGCAGGAATTTGAAACGAATAAAGAATTGTCGGAAAAATCCCAGGAACTGCTGCGCCAGATCATTTCCGAAGCGAAAGTAAGCGGCATGACGCAGACAGAATTTTTCGACTTATGCAAACGCATCTATAAGGGGTGATTGTTATGATTATGAATATTATCTTTTTTGCAACCATGTATCCGATCGTCTTTATCATGCTGTTTTTATTTTCCACACAAAACAAGTATGAGAACGGACGCCTGTTTGCCGTAAACATGAAAAAAGAATGGATAAAAGATGCCACCGTCGCAGACATCCGGCAAAAATTTAAAAAGGAAATGCGTTACTACGCCATTCTCCTTGCGATTGTTCCATTTGTAAGTCTGCTGACCTCCCATATGTCCATTCAGCTTACCATCTGGATGTTCTGGCTTCTGGCAGCGATTTTTCTGCTTTCCCTGCCGATCATGCGTGCGAATCACCGGTTGAAAACATGGAAAACGCAAAACCATCTGTACGAAGACCGGCAGCCAGAACATTATGTGGAATTAAAACAGGCTGGCTCCGTAAGAAAAGTCCGGTTTCTCCCGTTTTTCCTGCCAAATATCATCAGTATTGCAAGTGCCCTGTTGCTGCTTCCAAAGTCCAGCGGGCTTGGGATTTCCTGTCTGATCGGTGCCTCCTGCGGGCTGGTCTTCTGGCTTGCAGCTGTATGGATAGACCGCCAGCCGGTTTCCGTCATCAGTACGGACAGTGACGTGAATATCAATTATGCACGCGCAAAGAAAAACCTCTGGAAGAACTTCTGGCTGATCTCCTGCTGGCTGAACACGGCACTGATCCTGTTTCTGGAGATCCTTACCCTGTCTGCCAGACACATGGGAATATGTTCCATCGCCGGCATGATTGTTTATACACTGCTTTTACTCCTGCTGTGCATTTTCTGCATGATAAAGCTGAAAAAAATTGACCGGAGCTATGCACAAAAACGGAATCTGACCAGCGATGAAAATGATGACAGAAACTGGATCGGCGGCATCCTCTACTACAATCCATCCGATCCCCATACGATGGTAGAACAGCGCGTCGGCATCGGGACAACGGTAAATATGGCCACATCCCTCGGAAAAGGACTTACTATTTTCAGTGCCATTATGATGCTTTCCTTCCCTCTGTTATGCATATGGTTGATTCAGGAGGAATTTACTCCCATTGATCTGGTGATCCAAAACCACACACTATGCGCACAGCATCTGAAAACAGATTATCAGATTCCGCTTAGTGAAATCAAAGATCCCACACTTCTTACCGCAAGTGATCTGCCGGACTGGACCAGAACATACGGCACCAGCATGGATACATTGGAAAAAGGCACATTTACCATCTCCGGAGGGGAGGATGTCAATGTTTTCTTAAATCCAGAAAATGATGCGTTTCTCCAATTTTCCGCAAATGGGAAAACTTACTATATGGGTGGTGTAGACGATACCCAGACAAAGGGGATTTATGAAGAACTGCTGACCCATTAGGTCCGCAGTCTTTATTGGAAGGTCGCAAGACTTTTTATATCATACGTCCCCTGTATGACTGGATTTACTGATAAAAGAAGACATCTCTGTTCCGAAAAATTTAATGAACCGGTATATTCACAAAACGTATGTTTCAGAATCTGCAGATGAAGAACTTGAGTTTGATTAAACCTTGTAAAAATGGCGGCTGATTTATTGACCATCGCAAAAAATTGAAAAACTTACACCATCACTTCACAAACTTTATTCAAATTTTATTTCAGGTAAACTTAAATAGGATGTGTGAGGTATGGAGCTTTTTCTTTCAACTATGTCCCACATTTTCCTTTTGTTGGGACATATGCAGATTTTCTTTTGACTATGTCCCACATTTTCCTTTTGTTGGGACATATGCAGATTTTCTTTCTGATTATGTCCCATTTCTGGATTTCTGTGGGAGGTTTCCTCGCCTTTTTTTTGCATATGTCCTGCTTTCGGATTTCTGTGGGAGG
>ERZ779643.1818-NODE-1818-length-13415-cov-2.324251_pt1 | contig 13415 bp, 8 predicted proteins | sample MGYA00511564_ERZ779643 | MGnify/ENA primary metagenome ERZ779643 (study PRJEB29588, sample SAMEA2147114) | human gut metagenome | biome: human gut; feature: human-associated habitat; material: faeces | place: Denmark | collected 2008/2010 ... | reverse complement strand
ACAGACAGGTGCGTCTGTAATATTCTTCAATACGGTATAATGTGGAAACAGATTGAAATTCTGGAAAACCAGTCCGAAGTACTTACGGATCTGCTTTAATTTCGCCCTGGACGCATACACGCATTTTCCGTTCTCTTCCTTCGCTGCTGCTTCCCCAAGATAAATGAGATCTCCCCCATCCATCTTTTCAAGTAATGTAGCACATCTAAGGAGCGTGGACTTTCCGGAACCGGACGGTCCGATAATCGAAACGACCTCTCCCCGGTGCACCTCTATGGAAATATCTTCCAGTACATGCAGGTCACCGAAATGCTTTCTGATATGATTCATCTGTAATAAAGTCTCACTCATTCCGGCTGCCTCCTAATGATAATAGTCCATAGATTTCTCAATCCGTTCCATAATCGCTGCCACAAGCAGGTTAAAGATATAATAAAACAAACCTGCTGCCATCAGCGGCATAATGCTCGTTTCAGCTGCCGCGATCTGCTTGGCCAGCGTAAACATCTCTGCCTGTGACAAAACAAAAGCAAGAGACGTATCCTTCACTAAGGTAATCGTTTCATTCGTAATCGACGGCAGAATCCTCTTCATCACCTGCGGGAAAATGATCTTGAAGAAGGTCTGCACCTTCCCATAGCCCAGAATCTCTGCGGCCTCATACTGTCCCACCGGCATGGATTCAATTCCGCCACGGTAAATCTCGGCAAAGTATGCTGCATAGTTCACCGCAAAGGCAATAATGATCGCCGGGAACCGGTATCCCTTCAGATTAGTGCCAAATAAATAGTACGGTCCGAAGTATACCACGATCAGCTGCAGCATCAACGGCGTACCTCTCATAATAGAAATATATATCTTACTGATACCTTTTAGCAACACATTTTTTGACATTCTTCCAAAAGCCACCAAAAGTCCCAGCGGTAACGAAAAAAGTAACGTCAGAAAAAAGATTTCTACCGTTACCAGCATTCCCTGTCCCAATTGCAATATAATTGTCTGAAAATTCATACCTTACTCCTGTGTATAAGTTAACTCAAAAATGATCCACCGGATCATTTTCTCATATGCATGGCAACATAACTATTCAGGGGCAGAATCTTCATTCTGCCCCCGGAACACCTCTTTATTTGCCTAAGCAAACACTGTCCTCCAAGCCATACTTCTTTGCAATTTCCATAAAGGTTCCATCCTCTGCCATTTCAAGCAGGGTAGCTTCCACCTGATCCTTTAATTCGGTGTTGCCAAGCTTAAAGCCGATACCATACTGTTCAGTTGCCAGCTTTTCATCAAGGATCACGAAGCCGTCCCCTCTTGATTCCAGCTGATAATCTGCAACTCCGATATCTACGGCGATCGCATCCACAGCACCTGCATCTAAATTCAGGAATCCGGTATTGTAATCTGCAAACTGTGTCAGTTCTGCAAAGGTTGCTGCCAGATCCGCTGCATCTCCTTCAAGGGCAGAAAGTGCGGAGGAATCCTTCTGTACTCCGACAATCTTACCGGCAAGATCCGCAGGAGCGGTAATTCCTGAATCTGCCTTTACGACAAATACCTGGCTGTTATCCACATAAGGAACGGTGAAGGTATACTGATCTTCACGTCCATTCATGGTAAATCCGTTCCAGATACAATCAATGGAGCCTGAGCTTAATTCCATATCCTTGGCATCCCAGTCAATCGGCTGCTTTACAAGTGTCCATCCGTTGCGGCTGCATACCTCAGCAGCAAGCTCTAAGTCAAATCCGGTATATTCACCATTCTCATCCATATAACCATAAGGCGGGAACTCTGCATCAAAACCGACCGTAAAGGTTCTTCCTTCTGCAGATGCGTCTGCCTGTTCACTATCCTCCTGTGCTGCATCCGCATTCTCCTGTGCAGTGGTTTCTTCCGGAGCCTCTGTCGTTGTATCCTGTGCGGCAGTCTCCCCGGCACCGCATCCAGCCAGTAATCCGGTCATCATTACGGCTGCAATAGTAACTGCAAGTAACTTTTTCATAATCTCTCCATCCTTCCTTAGTCCTGTATTCACAGGTTAGTTATGCATCACGCTACCTCTTTAGCATGATAAAGCATGTTCGATACCCATGCTACCATGCACACTAAGGAAAGTCAAGTGAAATCCTTATCGTATTCCGCCACAATGCCCAGAATCTCTTTGGCATATTTCGGGTAATTTTCAACCAGATCCTTCACCTCTGCTTTCGCCTTTCCGGCAACGACTTCCTTGTTGTAATCCATTCTCCGGCGTAAGGACTGTCTGCGGATAATCAGATTGTGCCGGATCTCAATCATTTCCTTCTTATCGAGAAGCGCCTGTGTCTGATACAGCCAGATCATCGGATCCTTTACCTGATACCGGCGCAGAATATGTAAAAGCTCCTGCTGGGTGGAATCCAGTTCGATTTCTGCCCGTTTATAATTATGACGTTCGTCCTTTTCTTCGAGATACTGCTTATAATCCCGTCCAAGCTCCTGTGCGCTTTTGACATTATACTTCATATAGAGATAGTCAAGCAGATGCGTATTATTCACATACCGGATCTTCACCGTATTCTGCAGCCGGATGAGCCTGCTGATCCCGCTCTCCACCTGGGAAAGCTCCCGTACGGCATCGTTATATTTTAAGAAAATGGCGGTGATGGCAAGTGCTCCGATTCCCCCGGCCGCCAGATAACCAATCTTCACGTCAAAGGAAAAGGCATACTGTAAAATCAACAGTAACAGCAAACAGAAAATCACTGCCGTTGCGCAGATAATCGTCATCGAACGGGTATCCTTCATCAGATGCCGCAGTTCGATCTTCCGGAAACCGTAGGCCTGCCGCTCACTGTCGAGGCGGCGCAGATCCCGCTTAATCAGGTTCTGGTATTCTTCCGCCTTTTCAAGCTTCTCATATGCCTCCTGCACTTCCTCTTCCATGCATTCCATCTGATAAAACTTCTCATCCGTCATCCGGTTTTTCCGTTCCTTGTAGCCGGACTGCTGCCCCTCGAGCGTATCTATCCGTTTGGCACATTCCATAAGCAGGCGGCTTTCATTCTCCGGCAGTGCCTCAATCTCTTCAATATCCTTAAGATGCGAGGTGACCACCTGATATTCATGCTGGAGATTTTCTACCTCCCTGGATGCCTCTGCAATCTGCTCCAGGCACCCCCTCACATATTCCTCACGCTGCTTCCGGTTATGAACCTGTAAATCGTCACGGTCATAGACGATTTCATTCCACTCCTCGACTTCGTAAGCCTCCTCATAATCCCTTTTCCAGTTAAAAATCCGTTGTAATAGACCCATTCTTATTCCTCAACAAGCTGCAGGTAATCTTCCTTCAGCCGATAGATAATCTTATCAATTTCTTCGTAATAGGAAGCCACATTCCCCTCTTCCTTATATATCTTCAATGCCGACAGCATCCGGTTTTCACGCGAGGCCTCGAACTCCCCCTTTGCCGTTGTAATCTTCTTTTCAAGCTCCAGCGAAAGCTCATGGTATTCCGAATGCTCCGCAATAAAACGGATGTATTCTTCCTCTGACAGATAACTGCGTAAGGAAGAAAGGTACTGCACCCCTGACTCCTCGTCCTTTGACATTTCATAGGCACGCTTATAATACTTCGCCGCAATGTCAAACATGAAAAGTCCTGCATAGGCATAACCCATATTATGATAAATGGCAGGCCGCAGGGCATTCTCCGTATCGGGCAGCTCCCGGTTCAGATCTTCGTATTCCCTGAGTGCCATCAGATGACGGTTGTTCTGCAACAGATAATCCGCCTGCTTTTTCTTCCGTTCAAAATCATTTAATCCGGCATTGCTCTTCAGAATTTCATCCATCCTGGCAATTTCTGCCTCAGTGCAATAGTTGACATAATCAATTATTATGTCGACAAACTCACCTGCCTGAATTCCTTTTTTCATGGCAAGCATAAGACGGTCTGCCAGCTCCGGGAGACCACACTGTTCCCGCAGCCATTCCGGAAGGTGCTTATCCATGATCTCTGTGTTAATCATAAACGGATTGTTTGCAAACAGATAACACAGCTCTTCCACGCAGTATACATTCACACAGACCTTCTCTAAATGATAGGGTTCGTTGGCATATTTTCCTGTACAGATTAATACTCGGCTTACCATCTGAATTCCTTTCTGGTGTATAAACTACCGGATCCTCATACCTGCAGGGTATGTGTCCATGCCCTGCCGCTGCTCTTAAACAGTTCTCCAAATCCCATATCGGTGATTTCCAGCGTCAGAGTATGTATTGCCGTCATCTCCGCATGGATCCGTAATCTCGTTGTACAACGGGGTCTCTCCGGCAGTCCGTCAAGTGTGACGGTCTTATCCATAATATTTTCACCGGTCAGTGGCGTAATCGTAAAGCACAGTACATTTCCGCTTTCCAGAATCAGGTCAAAATCTGTTTTCGCCTCATACCAGTTCACACCGGCATCCAGAATGGCCAGATAGGAATCCTCGCCCCTGCGCAGCGCTCTCATTCCAATATTGGATTTGAGCTTATCTTCTCCAAGATAAACATATTCCCGCGTACTCTCCTGTGGATTCAGCTTTTCCATTCCGGCATAGCAGGCGCCCTTGCTATACAGATTGTTTCCCTGAAACACTCTGCGGTTATGGCACAGGATCTTTAAGGATTCCCTGGTCCAGCCCTCCTTAAAGCCCTCTCCGATTAAGAATACGGTCGATACATCTGTTTCGTGCAGACAGCTTTCACACAACTGCCCGAACTGTGCATCAAGCTCCTGCTGCTGTGCCATACGCTGTGCTTCATCCTCTGCCCAGTCCACTCTCTTCATCTCCGGATAATCCAGATGCTCGATAAACACAACCCTGGGGGTCGTATGACGGTTACATTGAAATCGCAGGGTTTTCAGGGTGTCATTATATTCAAAAACAAAAACCTCTCTCTTCCAAAGCTCTGCCTGCTGGTGAAGCATATAATAATAAAAGCTCTCAATATGGCTCTGAAAGCAGATCTGCGGACATTTTAGCTGCAGTCCGGATACCACCTTCCCCAACACCTCTACCATACGCGGGGTCAGCTCCTCCACCGTAAACATGAAAACCTCCGCACGGTTTAAGGAAACCTGCATATTAAGGGTTGCAAGGCTTCGTTTGATAAACAGGGTAAGCAGTGCCACCGGGTCAAAGGTTGTCTCCTCAACGAGAACCTCTTCTCCCTGCAATGCCTTTTCCAAAAGATGATCTACCAGAATTCCTTCCTCGCCCTGATTCTTCAGGGCTTCTTTCCCATAATACCACTGGCTTACGCCAACTCGTTTACATAACACAGTAGGAATGTTATACTGCTCAGTGCCTGCCACCGGAGAAACTGTGCAGGGATCCGCATCACCAACGGCATAATAGCTCACCTGGGAAAACTGCCTCCCCAGGTCATACCCGATGACCATCTTTGCATTATTCCGTTTTCCTGTCAAATCCCTGTTTTCCTGTAACATGTTCAACTCCTACTTCATAACTGTTCAATACCTTTACAGTTACCCTACTTCATTGAAAACAATTCGTCTAACAAATATGAATAATCATAGTACTCAAAAAGCATGCTTTCCATGGTATCATAGTCCTTCAACGTCCGTGCCATGGCAATGTCATTAATCAGATTATACCGGCTGATCTTCTGGTTTGTGTCCGTATCACTCCGGCTGAAGGTGCCGCTCTCGTTAAGCTGCTCTTTTCCGTCCTCAAGCTCCACAATATAATACTGGAGACGTTCCCCAAAGAACAGGACGAATTCTTTCACACATATGCCGTCATACATGTTCTTCATCTCTTCCTTGCGGTACTCGTTCTCCACATTTCCTTCCCGCTCAACCAGATAATGAATTACGGCACGGTTTCCATCATGGACATGATACTCCACCATGGTCTTATCCATATATTTATGCATAAAGGTAATATTTTCTGCAAATTCCTTATAAAACGGGAACACCATCTTTTCCGCTGTCATCTCCCGCAGGAAAATGAGCAGATTTCTGGAAACCTTTTCGTTCGTCTGTTCCTTATGCCCGGCATAAAACTTCGTATAGGCGAGCTTGCACACCATCGGAAGCGCCTGCTCCTCTTCCCAGATCCGCTCTACCTCATTCAGAATAAAAGGATCGGTCACCTTGTCCTTTACGAAATAATCATGACAGGACTGGGCTAAAAATGCCAGCTCTACCGATGGATCTGCCCCCTTCTTTACATAGTTCTGGAAAATAGCTGCCGCATTTCCGACAAAGGCATCCGTATACAGCATCTGAATCAGGATCCGCTCCTCAATTGCCAGCGTGTCCACGCCAAAGGATTCCGCAGTACTCCAGACATCCCGCATTTCCTTTACGGTTCCCTTGAAATACAGGTTCAGATAATTCAATAAAAGCTCATCATATTTTCCCGACAGAAATGCACGGTGAATCAGCGCCGTCATCACCGGATCCTCTTTCATTCCATCGAGAGCTAAAAGCCGCCCACACAGCCGCACGATAATCTTTGCTTCGATGCCCTCTCCGCCGCAGAGGCTGATCCATTCGTAAGCCTTCTCATACATGCCCCGGATTACCATGAACCGTATCATCCGGGACATGCTGTCACGGAAAATCATCTCCGGCTTAAGATCATTCAAAACTTCATCCAGCTCGTTCATCTGATCATGGTCATAATCGTACTGCATAAGCTTTAAGCGTATTTCCTTCTGGATGGACTCCTTTACAAGCGGGGACTCCATAATCTGCTTCATATGCTCCCTGTTGCTTTCGCTGACCGGGAGAAGCTGGTGTCCCTTTTCACACAGCCACAGGTCAAACAGAATCTCATCCTTTACATACGGGGCAATCATCCCGGCAATCTTGTCCGGAATCATGAGCCGTTCAAGCTCATATTCTTCCTCTCTGCAAAAGCGGTTCCCCTTAAAATCCTCCAGTATCATCCGGTAACTGTTTCCATATAACGGAAGATACATGACCTGTCCGGTAACCGGATACACCTGTTCTTCCTTTAAGCTGTCATAGATAACACAGACCCTGCTGATGTCCTTCCGTTTCAAATGCAGCTCCTGCAGAAAAATGGCCGTTACCAGTCCTTCCGCAATCTCCTCGGTAAGCATTCCTTCCGTAACCAGATTCTTATATAAGTAAGCAAGCCATTTATTGTTTCTCTTCTTTAAAATCTGGAAGACCACAAACCGTTTAAGATGCTCCCTGTAGCTTTCATAAAGTTCCGGATAAACAGCCTTATTCCGATAGACATAGGCATACAGGAACGAATTATGTAAACCATCCAGACTGCTGTCAAAGGCAAAATACATCAGTACCATTTTCGGAATGACCACATCATCCTTGAGCTCCAGTGACATCATATAGTGCTCATACAGACGGGTGATACGGAGTTCCTTTCCAATGCCCTTTTCATACCATGTAAAGGCTTCCGGAGTGGTAATGTTTCCGTTAATCAGTATCGTACAGATCGTCTGCAGCACTTCATCGGTTGGCAGTACCTGATAGCAGACACGCAGAATCCGGTAAAGCGGCTTCCGGTATCCGCGCAGCTTCTTCGCCAGATAGACAATCTGCTCCACCACCTCTGTGGTAAGAAGCTGCTTTCTGGCTGCATAAGATAACACCTGAATCTCGAAATCATCAAGCTGCATCAGAATCGATGGATTATTCCGGATCAGATGATATGCCTCAATATACAGAACAGGACTTGTCGCTCCCTTGGCAAACTGTTCCTCAAGAACAATCCACTTCTTCGAAGGACTCCGTGAATAATCGTCCGAAAGGTAGATGAGAAGCCATGCAATGCGCCAATCATCCATATTTTCCCTGAAAATCTTCTCTACCTGCCCTGCCATCTCATCAATGTACTCTTCGGTACGGTTTAGCAGGGTAGAAAGATACATGTAATAGCAGTATAAGGTCGGATTATAGTTTCCTGCAAGAAGCTCATCGGCCTGTTCGAGAAGCCACCTGGCCTCATTCGTTCTCTCCTGGGTAATTAAGAGCTGTACCCGCATCAGCATATAGGCCGGATTCTGTTCATCCAGCCCCTGAAGCCGGTCCATAATCAGGCTCGTTTCATTCATCCAGGACGACGCACTGATCTGCTTCGTACGGAAGGCTTCATAGTACTGCATCAATTCCACAATGGCATGCTTCTTCTGCCGGATTGCTTCGTTGAATTTGCGGTCAATCCGCTGTTTGTAAGCCATTACCGTCACTTCTGATGAGGTGTAGGCATTGGTGAAGCGGATCTTCCCATAGTTCCTGCCCGCATGAAGCTTGTCCGCATCCACGTAAAAGGAGAACCGGTAACAATTTCCCAGAAAATCCTCTTCACGGATCATGTCCTTTTCCATGCGGAGAAACCTTCCTTCCGCTTCCACGAAAAGCTGGGAATACCCCCAGCCGTTACGCTGGATCACCACACGCCCTTCGGTAATTCCCTCCGGATTTTCCATACGGATCTCCTGATTTTCAATAATATATTCAATCTGCTGTTTCTTTTTGATTTGTAATAAGAATTCTTCGAGATACTGTTCCTTCCTGCCGTCCTTCACAAGTCCCCGGTAGGTATTCAGATACTGCTTATCCGACCCCTGTAAAACCTGTTCGAAATCCTTTGAGAAAAACAGGTTTGCAGCCTCCTCCCAGCTTGATTTCGCAAGGTTTGCAAAATGAAACAGATTCTTAATGCTTCCAAGGCTGGAATTCAGATTCTCACTGTCAATTTCCACATGATACGGAATCAGATATTCCCCCTGATTGGAAATCACACGGAATTCACCCTTCAAAGAGTCCCCTTTAATCATTCCTGCCGCATCAAACACATAAGGGATCTCTTCTTCTGTACCGGTAAAGGATTCCACCAGACACTTCATGCGCAGCTCCGTCGTTGAAACCGTTCCTTCTGTCATGACATTGGGCTTTCCGAAAATGGTAAAGCTTCCTTCGTACTTTTCTCCGGGCTCTAACTTCAATTCAATCAATGGACTTGAAAAGCTCAAGGAATGTACATCATTATTAAAATTTCCTTCCAGTATCCGGTCGACAACTTCCCTCACGCCACTTATCCCTCCGGTAAAATGTGTATCTGCATATACATAATTAGTATACCATTTTTTGCTGCAACTTCGCAACTCCTTCAAGACACCTAAATTTATGCCCGCTGCTGTTCACTCGTACCTCATGCTTCATCTTCAACTTGCATTCATTATGTGCTTTACACAGGAGGATAACTACCCTCCTGTGTTTCTGAAATACGGTCCGATTCACCCTGGCTCTGCGATTCTCGATACCGCCACATAAATATTGGAAATGCTGTACCAGGTCGGAAAATCCACGATACCGGACTGCGGAAGTCCAAAAATTCTCTGAAATGTCTTAACGGCATTTGCGGTTCCCTGTCCGTAAATTCCATCGACTGAAACAACCGGGATCGCCGGATAATTCTGTGCAATACGGTTCAGCTGCCGCTGGATTGTGCGCACATGCTCTCCGGAAGCGCCGATGCTCAGGTTGTAGCCCGGCCAGGACGCCGGAACTCCCGACACACTCACTGCAGAATTGATATACATATCGCTTCCATAATAATAGCGGATAATTTCAATCGGCGTGTACCCCTGATCGCCAAGATACTTGGAGCCCCACTGGCTTAATCCTCTGCAGGTCGTACGCTGCCCGTCGCAGTAAGAGGTAAAGATTGGCTGCCGCACCCCCGGCCTTGACAGATAGTTTGCAAAAATCGTGTCCACAATCAGACTGATATTGGAATAGATATTGCGTCCGTAGATCCATTTCTGATCGTATGCTGTGGAAGATGTGATCGTAAAATTGTATCCCTTATTGCGATACCACTCCGTATACACGCGGTTTAAGGTAAAGGACATAATTGCAAGAACATTGGCATAGATCGTACTCTCCGGCCAGGTCGCATAGATTTCGGAGGACGCTACATTCTTGATATAGTCCCGGTAACGCACATAATAATTTCTGGCAGTGGAATCATCCGGTACACCGTCATGTACCACGATATATTCCGGAATAACTACCCGGCTTAAGACAATCTCACCTTCCTCAATGGGCTTGATTTCATCCTCTTCAATCTTGGGTGGGTACTCCCCGTAAAGTGTATGCTCCGGAATCACAATGATTTCATTGTCTTCTTCGGAGGTTTCTGACGGATTCATCTCCACATTCTGCCATGCCGTCACCTCCGGAAGGATCTCTGTTCCCGATACCTCTACCGGCTCATAGCCCTCGGCCTCCACCCGGACATTATATTCGGAATAGGGCTGTTCCAGCCGCCCCGGCTCCATGCTGTAGTCAATTGGAGGGGACGGCAGATCAATTGTCTCCGTCTGTCCGGAATTATCCGTATCAAGCTGCACTACGGTTACATCAGGTACTCCTTTATAGAAAATGGTAATCCGTGCATTCTGCACCGGAATCATTCCAATGGAAGAAGTCACCATAATCCGCAGCCGGCCGGACTCTCCCACGGCGGCTCTTCCTGCTTCATTCTCCTTTTCAGGCATAAAAAACCTCTGCATAAGATATACTTAGTATATTTTATGCAGAGGTCCTGCTTATGATCTATTCATTTTCCATAATGGATCGATGCATTAAGATCCTGTAACGTAACAGTTCAGCCATGCAGAAATGATTGTGCAAGATGACCGTGGGAGCTTGCTCACTAAGGGCAGCTTATACAATCATTTCTATAGGGCGGACGCCCGACATGAAATAAGTTGCCGGAAAGCACGTATATTTGTTAGCCAATCTGTACAATCCGGCAACTTATGAATGTCCATGGCTGAACTATAACGATTATTTGGTTAACAGCATCATGATATCGTTGCTTCTCTGAACAAACTTCGCCATAGCCTCCGGTTCAAGAGGTGCATGCTGTAACAGAGCCAGGTCATACAGCTGTTCACAGATCATATCGACATTCTTTCCATCGGTATTCTGCATCACATACTCTACCAGAGGATGATTTGCATTGAGAATCAGTGTTTCGCCCTCTTTTCCGAATTCACCCATATCCATTCCGGGCATGGAATACATCTTCATCATATCCTGCATTCTGCGGCTCTCCTCGGAAAGGGTTACCATGGAAGCGATCTTTCTGTTTTTCAGCTTTTCCACCTTAACAGCGATCTTGTCTTTCTTTAAGACCTTCTTCATCACCTTGCTGATTGCTTCTGCTGCATCGGAAAGCTCCTTCTCTGCCTTCTTGCTTGTCTTTGCCTTAAAGGTATCGGTAAGATCGGCATCGATACGCATGAATTTGATTCCTTCATTCCTGGCTTCAAGCTGGGAGATAAACGGCTGGTCAATATTATGTGTCAGGATTACCGCATCCATTTTGGCAGCCTTAAACATATTGATGTACTGTGCCTGCTGCTTTTCATCCGTTACATAATAAATGATCTTCTCTTTCTTTTCTTCTTCTGCATTTTCTTCCGAATCCGGCTTCTCTTCACTTACTACATTGCCGTTCTCATCTACGACTTCCGTATCGGAGGCTTTTTCTTCTGTCTCATTTTCCCCGGCCTCATCAGGATCGGTTTTATTAACCTCAAGGCATTCCGGCAATGTCAGATACTTGCCGTCCAGGTTCTTAAAGAGAATGTAATCGGTCATCTTCTCACAGAATTTATCATCCTTTAAGCAGCCGAACTTAATGAACGGACTGATGTCATCCCAGTATTTGTCGTATTCTTCCTTCTCGGTCTTACACATACCGGAAAGCTTGTCTGCAACCTTTTTTGTAATATAATCGGAAATCTTCTTTACAAAACCATCGTTCTGCAGCGCACTTCTGGATACATTTAACGGCAGATCCGGACAGTCGATAACACCCTTTAACAGCATCAGGAACTCCGGAATAACTTCCTTAATATTATCTGCAATGAAGACCTGATTGTTATAAAGCTTGATCACACCTTCGATTGATTCATATTCCATGTTGATCTTCGGGAAGTACAGGATACCCTTTAAGTTAAACGGATAATCCATGTTCAGGTGGATCCAGAACAGAGGCTCCTTGTAATCCTGAAATACCTTACGGTAGAATTCCAGATATTCTTCCTTCGTACATTCATTCGGATGCTTCATCCACAGGGGCTGTGTTTCATTTAACAGCTCCGGACGCTTCCGTATCTTCAGCTTCAGCTCGTCCTCTTCCTTCTCCGGCTTGATCTCCTCAATAACTACATCGGTATCCAGCTTCTCAGATGCCTTGATAGTCTGTGTCTCTGTGGTGTTCTCCCTGGAAAGATAAATTTCAGTCGGCATGAAGGAGCAGTATTTCTTAATGACTTCCCTTGCGCGATATTCATTACAGAACTCCAGTACATCTTCATTAAGGAAAAGTGTAATGGTCGTTCCGACATCGGTTTTTGTTCCTTCGGTCATATCAAATTCCGTACCACCGTCACATTCCCAGTGAACCGGCTTTGCATCCTTCTGCCAGGAAAGGGTATCAATATGTACCTCGTTTGCTACCATAAATGCAGAGTAAAAGCCAAGACCAAAATGACCGATGATCTGATCCTCATTTGTCTTATCCTTGTACTTCTCAATGAAATCGGTCGCACCGGAAAATGCAATCTGATTGATGTATTCTTCCACTTCATCCGCGGTCATACCAATACCATTATCGATAAACTTCAGGGTCTTCTCTTCCGGATTGACAATAACCTCAATTTTACCCTTGTAATCTTCGGGTAACGTATATTCACCCATCATATCCAGCTTTTTCAGCTTCGTAATTGCATCACAGCCATTGGATATCAGCTCTCTGAAGAAGATATCATGGTCGGAATATAACCATTTCTTGATAATCGGAAACAGGTTGTCGCTGTCGATGGATAATGATCCGTGTTTATTTGCCATATGTTATACATCTCCTTTGTTTTCATTCACAAATGTTCGCTAATGAAAATGATAAAACCAGTTTTGTAAAAAGTCAATAGAAAATCAGCACTCTTTTTGAGTGAGTGCTAACAATGAACGCGAAAATGCCGGAAAATAGCGTGTTGGTGCATTTCTAAAAACTTTCTAAACTGTAGACACTTCTTTTAAATCATGTTACTATTTATGCAGAACAGGTGATCGCGAAACTCTTTCCCGATCGCTTATTTAATGCAAAATAAGAAAAGGAGTATTACATATGTTAAAAGAAGGCGTAAAAGGAACACAGGAAATTATGGTAACAGAGGAAAACACCGCAAAAGTTATGGGAAGCGGTGCCCTGGATGTATTTGCAACCCCTGCAATGATCGCATTGATGGAAAAGACTGCATGGGAGAGTGTACAGCCGTATTTAGAGGAGGGAAGCGGAACGGTAGGAACGTTAATGAATGTAAAACATGTGGCAGCTTCCCCG
>ERZ779643.1817-NODE-1817-length-13421-cov-4.625019_pt1 | contig 13421 bp, 10 predicted proteins | sample MGYA00511564_ERZ779643 | MGnify/ENA primary metagenome ERZ779643 (study PRJEB29588, sample SAMEA2147114) | human gut metagenome | biome: human gut; feature: human-associated habitat; material: faeces | place: Denmark | collected 2008/2010 ... | reverse complement strand
GAAGAACGACGTTCTCAGCAGCAAGATCGCCGCTGTGGAAGCACAGCAGCAGGAAGTCGCTCTGGTGAAGAAGAGCCAGCTCGAAATGCTCGAGAAAATCTCCGGCTTCACCGTCGAAGAGGCCAAGAATTATCTGATCGCCAGCATCCGCGACGAGGTCACCCACGAGATGGCCGTCAAGGTCAAGGAGATCGAGGCCCAGTACAAGGACGAGGCCGACAGCCGCGCCCGCGAGATCATCGCCATGAAACCTCTCTTCGTCTCGGGCGAACTCCGCGCTCCGGAGTATTCGCGACGCTTCGACGTCGCGAATACCGAAATCCGCCTGCAACGCGACCCGAACGGCCCCGGAGGCTTCCAGCTGCTCATCGACCGACAACCCGCACACGCCTGGTTCCGCCAACGGTATGTAGAGCTCATGACCCGCCTGGGCTACCCCGTCCGTCCCGAACGCCCCGTCATCCGGCGACACACCATCAAGCGGTAATCAGATATAACAAAACAATCATGAAATATACATTCAATAATCAGCAATAGAAATACACTAATATCAAAATCCTCCTTAAATTAAACACAGGTGATTATCGAACAAGCATTTGTACAATAATCAGACTATTCATATATTTGTACTTAATTGGGAATGTTGTAACCATTCGTACACATATGAATCGAGAGAAACAAATAGAAGATAGCTTTATCCGGAGACTGACGGAGCAACTAAAATATGTCTATCGTAATGATATTCATGACAGAGCCTCTCTTGAAGCAAACTTCAGACAAAAATTCGAGGCTCTAAATAGAGTAAACCTCTCTGATTCCGAGTTTGATCGATTACTTGAAGAGATTATCGATCCAGATGTTTTCGCATCGTCAAAAAGATTAAGAGAACGAAATACATTTATTCGCGAGGATGGGACTCCTTTACAATACACATTAGTCAACATAAAAGACTGGTGTAAAAATGACTATGAGGTAATCAACCAATTACGGATGAATACCGACAATAGTTACCATCGATATGATGTAATTCTACTCATCAATGGAATCCCGGTTGTACAGGTCGAGCTAAAGACTTATGAAGTTAGTCCGCGACGGGCCATGCAACAAATTGTAGACTACAAAAGCGATCCAGGGAATGGTTATATGAAAACTCTGCTTTGCTTTATGCAATTGTTTGTTGTTAGCAATCAATACAATACTTATTATTTTACAAATAATAACAATCAACATTTCGCTTTCAACGCAGACGAGCAGTTCCTCCCTGTATATCGGTATGCAACCGAACGAAACACGCCGATAGATAATCTTGATGCTTTTTCAAGTGCCGTACTTGCCAAATGCGAACTTGGCAAGATGATCAGCCTCTACATGGTATTAGTCGCAAGTGAGCAAAAACTTTTAATCATGCGGCCATATCAGATTTACGCAGTAAAAGCGATCATGGACTGCGTACACCAGAATCGGGGGAACGGTTACATATGGCACACGACCGGCAGTGGCAAAACGCTAACCTCATTCAAGGCTTCTACCTTGATGAAAGACAACCCCGACATCGACAAATGCTTGTTTGTTGTAGATCGGAAAGACTTGGATCGTCAAACCCGAGAAGAATTCAATAAGTTTCAGGAAAACTGTGTTGAAGAAAACACCAATACGGAAACCTTGGTTCGACGAATGTTATCTGACGATTATGCCGACAAAGTAATTGTTACGACTATTCAGAAATTAGGTATCGCTCTTGACCCCAAACATAAGAAGAACTATCAAGAACGATTAAAGCCGTTGAAGAATAAACGAATCGTATTCATTTTTGATGAATGCCATCGTTCCCAGTTCGGACATAATCATAAGGCAATCAAAGAGTTTTTCCCGAAATCTCAATTATTCGGTTTTACGGGGACTCCTATTTTCACGGAAAATTCAACATTTACCCAAATCGACGGAGAAGAAGGCTCCTATAAAACAACGGCAGACCTTTTCGAGAAAGAATTGCATGCTTATACAATCACCAACGCAATTGATGATAATAATGTCCTGCGTTTTCATGTCGATTATTTCAAACCGGAAGGAGAAAACCAACCCCAAGGAAGTACCATTACGAAACGAGCCATTGTTGATGCCATATTAAGCAGACATGATGCCGCGACCCACTCGCGTCGCTTCAATGCGATTATGGCTACCGGACAGATCAATGATGCCATCGAATATTACAACCTGTTCAAGAAAATGCAGCAGGAGCGACAAGTACAAGACTCAGAATATGAGCCTTTAAATATCGCATGTGTTTTCTCACCTCCGGCAGAGGGCAATAAAGATGTACAACAAATACAAGAGGATCTTCCTCAGGAACGATTTGACAATCAACAAGAGCCTGACAAGAAAAAGGCCGCCCTCAAAACAATTATTGAGGATTATAACAAGCAGTACGGAACAAACCACTCTATTACAGAGTTCGATACCTACTATCAGGATGTTCAAGGACGTATAAAGGCCCAAAAATACAGCAATAAGGATGTCCCTCATAAAGACAAGATCGACATCACTATTGTCGTCGATATGCTGCTGACTGGCTTTGACTCCAAGTATCTGAATACATTATACGTCGACAAGAATCTGCAATGGCATAATCTTATTCAGGCTTTTTCACGCACAAACCGTATCCTGAATGACACGAAGCCATATGGCAATATTCTCGACTTCCGAGGACAGGAGGCAGCCGTAGATCAGGCTATCGCCAGATTCTCGGGCGAGAAGATCGACAATCCTAAACAGATTTGGCTTGTCGATCCGGCTCCAAAGGTGATTGAGAAATATGAGAAGGCCATCGGCAACCTGGAGCAGTTCATGCAAACGCACGGTTTGAAGTGTACGCCCGATGCAGTAAACCAACTTCGCGGAGACGAAGCACGGGCTGGCTTTATCAATTGTTTCAAAGAGGTACAGCGTCTTAAAACTCAATTGGAGCAATACACCGATCTCAAAGGGGACGATAAAGCCAAAATCGAAGCCTTGCTACCTGAAGATACACTGCGCGCTTTCCGAGGTATATACCTTGAGAAAGCTCGTGAGCTGAAGAAAAAACGGGAAAAGAAAGGCGAGCAAGTAAGCCAACAGGTGGAAGATCTCGATTTTGAATTCGTATTGTTTGCTTCGGCCATTATCGACTATGACTACATCATGGGCCTCATTGCCAAATATACGAACCGAGATACAGCCAAGAAGCGAATTACAAAAGAACAACTCATCGCCTTAGTTGCATCGAGTGCCAACCTGATGGAGGAGAAAGAGGATATTGTCGCCTACATCAACAGCCTTGATGAGATCAACGGGAAAACCGAGAAAGAGATCAAGGAAGGCTATGAGGTTTTCAAAGAGGAGAAATACAAGTATGAAATAAACACCATAGCGGCCAAATACGGATTGGAAAGCGCAGCTGTGGATGCATTCGTCAAAGAAATTGTCGAGCGCGAGATCTTCGACGGCGAAAAACTTAATGATTTGCTTGCTCCCCTTGAATTGGGATGGAAAGCCCGCACGCAAAAGGAATTAGCATTGATGGATGATCTCATTCCTATATTGAAGAAATTGGCAGAAGGACATGAAATATCGGGATTGTCAGCTTATGAAAACTAACGAAAAAGATACACACCAGAGAATTGTTCCGTCTCTACGTTTTCCAGAATTTCAAAACTGTGGAGAATGGGATATGCTTCATCTAAACCAGATTAGCTCTCGAATAACAACGAAAGTTGGAAAATCCCAGCTTACCCCAGTTAGCATCAGTGCAGGAGTAGGATTTGTTGCACAAACTGAAAAGTTTGGAAGAGACATTTCTGGTGACCAATACTACAATTACATTGAATTAAACAAAGGTGAGTTTGCATATAACAAAGGAAACTCTAAAAAGTATCCTCAAGGCTGTGTATATAAGTTAGAAGAGTTTGACAAAGTCGCAGCCCCCAATGCTTTTATTTGTTTCCGCTTTAATGACAATGTAATACCCGATTTCTTTAAAGGCTATTTTGACAACAATTATCATGGGAGGCAATTGCAAAACGTCATAACAAGCGGAGCTCGTAGCAATGGATTATTAAATATTAGTGCTGACAACTTTTTTAATATTATTCTACCAACTCCCAAGGATAAAAAGGAACAGCAAAAAATTGCCGATTGCCTCTCTTCTATCGACTCATTGATAAAAGCGACAGAGGACAAAATAGATCTTTTGAAAGCTCATAAGAAAGGTTTAATGCAACAACTATTTCCTGCTGAAGGAGAGACAACACCTAAACTTCGTTTCCCGGAATTTCAAAACGCTGGCGAATGGGAATCTCATCCTATTACTAAATTTTTCACTCGCTTAACATCACGAAATACAGATAATAATACAAATATTCTCACTATCTCTGCCCAGCATGGATTAGTAAGTCAAAGAGAATACTTCAACAAAGTTGTAGCAGCAGAAAATATTTCAAATTATTTCCTCCTACATAAAGGAGATTTCGCCTACAATAAAAGCTCCTCTCAAGATTACCCTCAAGGGGTTATTAAGTGTTTAAAACTATATGAAATTGGGATAGTATCGCCTCTTTATATATGTATGAAAATTAAAGATACTAATGAGATCTCCTTCTTTGAGCAATATTTTGAATCTGGGATGATAAATCCCGAGATCAAAAAAATAGCACAAGAAGGGGCCCGTAATCATGGGTTACTCAACGTCAGTATAAAAGACTTTTTTAATACTGTTTCTTTAATCGTACCTAGATCTATAGAGGAACGAAAAAAAATTGCAGACTGTTTGTCTTCCATTGATATGTTGATAAACGTAACAGAGGATAAAATAGCGCTTTTGAAAGCCCATAAGAAAGGTTTAATGCAACAACTTTTCCCGAATACAAATAATTGCGAAGTATGAATGCCCCTAAAATATTCAGGTTCAAAACACTATCAGATATCGCGATTCGACTTCGTTCCGATTTAAAAGATTTGGACTTCGTGTTGCTTTATGCCTACAATGGAACAGGCAAAACGCGGCTTTCCATGGAATTCAAAGATCGTGGTAAAAAAGGCGGAGAAGATAAACGTGATACACTCTATTTCAATGCCTATACAGAAGATCTGTTTCATTGGGACAATGATCTTGAGTATAATACGGAACGTGTTCTGAAGATTAACTCTGAGTCGAAGTTTTTTGATGGATTTAAGGAACTTGCGCTTGAAGATAAGATTTTTGAATATTTGCAACGATATGCAACATTCAATTTTAAGATAGATTACGAAAAATGGGAAATATCATTTAGCAAAAGCATACCTAATCCGGCATACAACCCTAGTAATAACGAACCCGAGACTATCGTCCAAGACAATATCAAGATCTCACGCGGAGAAGAAAATATTTTTATTTGGTGCATATTCTTGGCAATATGTGAATTAGTAATAGACGGGGCGGAGGCATACGATTGGGTAAAATTTATTTATATTGACGATCCCATATCATCTCTTGACGACAACAATGCAATTGCTGTAGCAAGTGACTTGTCGAAACTTTTACAGAAAGGAGTCGACAAAATAGATGTGGTCATTTCATCTCACCATCATCTCTTTTTCAACGTAGCATGTAATGAATTGAAAAAGAAAAAATGCAAACGATATTTTCTTCATAAAAATGGAGAAAACGGATATTCGTTACGAGCTACAGATGAAACTCCCTTCTTCCACCACATTGCATTATTAAGCGAATTAAAAAGCCTTTTACCTAAAGACGGAGAAAGCTTGGATGACGTCAGTATAAAAACCTATCATTTCAATATGCTGCGGAGTATCATGGAAAAAACCGCAACATTTTTCGGGTATGATGACTTTTCCAAGTGTATTCATGGAGTAGAAGATGAAGTACTATATGCCCGCGCATTGAATCTTTTGAGCCATGGCAAATATTCGATTTACGAACCCACTGAAATGGGGCCTGATACCAAAAGTCTGTTTGTAAAAATATTAAACGCCTTTTTGGATAAATACAAATTTGATTTGCCTGAAATTATAGTTGAAGAAGAAAAACCATAAAAAATGACAGCCATAGAACAACAAAAATTGGGGAAAACCCTCTGGGGTATTGCAGATAAACTGCGAGGGGCAATGAACGCGGATGACTTCCGCGATTACATGCTTTCATTCTTATTCTTACGCTATCTATCCGACAATTATGAAGATGCCGTAAAGAAAGAACTCGGTTCTGATTATCCCGTTTTACCAGATACCAACTCGGACGACGAGCGTGTCCTTATTCCTTTACAGGTTTGGTATGATAAGAATCCGGACGACATTGCGGATTTCGAGAAGCAAATGCGACGAAAAATCCATTATGTAATAAAGCCGAAGTATTTATGGAAAAACATATATGAACTGGCACGGACTCAAAGTACCGAGCTATTGCAGACTCTTCAGGATGGGTTCAAACACATTGAAAACGAGTCCTTTGAAAGTACATTTCAAGGACTTTTCTCCGAGATCAATCTGAACTCGGAGAAGTTGGGAAAGAACTATACGGAACGAAATGAAAAGCTTTGTGCAATCATCAAAAAGATCGCAGAAGGCATAGCTGAATTTTCAAATGACTCCGATACATTAGGCGATGCTTATGAATATCTGATCGGGCAATTCGCGGCTGGATCCGGGAAAAAAGCCGGAGAATTCTACACACCCCAACAGGTTTCGACAATTCTCTCAAGAATTGTAATATTAGACAGCCAGGATCCGACAACAGGCCCTAAAAAAAGAATTGACAAAGTGCTTGATTTTGCTTGCGGGTCTGGTTCTTTGCTTTTGAATGTTCGCCACCAGATGCAACGGAGTGGCGGTCGTGGTATCGGTAAAATATATGGGCAAGAGAAAAATATAACCACATATAACCTTGCTCGTATGAATATGCTGCTGCATGGAGTAAAGGATTCTGAATTTGAGATCTTCCATGGAGACTCTTTACTTAACGACTGGGATATATTGAGTGAAATGAATCCCTCCAAAAAGATGGAATTCGACGCAATAGTCGCAAATCCACCTTTCAGTTATCGATGGGAACCCAAAGAAGAGTTTGCAAACGATTTTCGATTCCAAAAATACGGTGTTGCCCCTAAATCAGCAGCAGACTTTGCTTTCTTATTACATGGATTCCACTTTCTACGTGAAGATGGAACAATGGCTATTATATTGCCTCACGGTGTTTTATTCCGTGGAGGGGTAGAAAAACAAATCAGAACCAAGCTACTGAAGGATGGAAATATCGATGCAGTTATCGGATTGCCTGCAAATCTTTTCTTTTCTACGGGAATACCTGTTTGTATTTTGGTGCTGAAAAAATGCAAAAAATCCGATGATGTACTATTCATAAATGCCAGCGAAGGATATAAAAAGGATAAACGGCAAAACCGGCTGCGCGAGGGTGAAAACGGAGAACCGAATGATATTCAAAAAATCGTAGAAACATATCAATTCCGTAAAGAAGAGCCTCGATATTCGAAACGCATATCGTTAGAACGAATTGAACAAGAAGATTTTAACCTGAATATTACACGTTACGTCAGCACAGCACAAGACGAGGAACCTATTGATCTACAAAAAGTCAATGAAGAGCTCAACGCTATTGCAAAGAAATCAAAAGAAGCATTGAACAAACATAATCAATACCTCCAAGAACTGGGACTTCCTCTTATCAATGATTAATAGAAAAGCTCGCATCTTTCGTGCGAGCTTTTCTATTTTCGTACGGTTGTATGACAAATGTATGACAAAACAAAACGAAAACCGCGTTGCAGACATCTACAACGCGGTTTCTGTGAGGTCTGAAGCGGATTCGAACCGCTGTACAAGGTTTTGCAGACCTTTGCCTAGCCACTCGGCCATCAGACCCTGATTCCCTGGATCGGGTTTGCAAATATACGAAGATTTCTCTTTTCTGCAAAACTTCCGGGCAACTTTGCATTTTTATCGGCAAAAACCTATCTTTACAACCGCTAACCGAAGCCCCGAAGCGGGTCCGGAACCTACGGTTTCGCCCAAAAGAGGCGGAGCCGAACTCATTCGGGGATTGCCGGATACGGAAAATGAAGCGCGAAATTCCAGACATAGCCCTTACCCTCACGCCGGGAATAGGCCCGAAAGGGGCGGTCCATCTGCTCGACGTATTCGGTTCGGCAGAGGCGGTTTTCTCCGCTTCGGCCGACGAACTCATCGAAAAAGCCCGACTCCGACCGGAACTCGCGCGGGCGATCCTCCAAAAGAAAGCGTTCGCAGACGCAGAGCGCGAAGTCAAACATTGCCGCAAACACGGGATCGAGATCATCGCCTCCACCGACGCACAATACCCGGCCCTGCTGCGCGAAACCGCCGACTACCCGCATGTGCTGTATGTTCTGGGTTCCCCGGAAGCGCTCGGCAAGACGACGCTTACGATGGTCGGCACGCGTCGGATGACTCCGTACGGGCAACAGATGGCCGACCGGCTGATCGGCGAACTGGCAGACCGGGTGGCGGATACGGTGATCGTGAGCGGCCTGGCCTTCGGCATCGATACGGCCTGTCACCGTGCGGCGCTCGCTTTCGGCATGCCGACCGTCGGCATCATCGCCTCGGCCCTTCCCGGCATCACGCCCGCACAGCACACGGCCGTCGCCCGGGATATGATCGAACACGGCGGAGCCGTCGTTTCGGAGCTGCACTCCCAAACCAGGCAGAACGGCAACTTTTACCACTCCCGCAACCGTCTGCTGGCAGGCATAAGCGGCGGTACGGTCGTCGTAGAATCGCCCGTCGAAGGCGGGTCGATGGATACGGCACGGCTGGCGGACGGCTACAACCGCACGCTGATGGCCGTCCCTGGACGCGCGACGGACTTCGCCTCGGCCGGAGCCAATCTGCTGATTCGGACCCAGCGTGCCCAAATGGTATGCACGGGCGAAGATATCGTGCGGGAAATGATGTGGGACCAGAACCGCCCCGGCGATCTGATCGACCGGCCGACAGCGGCTCCCGCAGCACTCACGCGCGACGAAGAGGGGCTGCTGGGCTGCTTCCGCACCGACGACCCGATATCCGCAGAAGAGCTTTGCGAACTCTCGGGGCTCGGATTCGGCGAACTTTCGGCCCTGCTGCTGGGACTCGAAATGGCCGGAGCCGTCCGGCAGCTTCCGGGGAACCGATATATGAAACTACGCTAATAAAAAATAAATACAAAATACACTATCCCAATCCTATGAAACAATTCGTCATCTTATTTCTTTTATTTACTATCAGCCCAATCAGTTTCACTTTTGCACAAAACAAAATTTTCTGTGAAATTATTGAACAAATCGTAAGTCAGAAAAAAACTCGAATATACCTCGATTACGGGCAAGAACGCAATAAAAAGAAAGATATCAGACTCGAAAACGAATGAAAAAGCTGAAATCTTCTATTCCCGGGTGGAAGCACTTAACATTATGTCCGCATTGGGTTGGAAATTCGAGCAAGCATATGTAAAAGTATCTGGAAGCAGCGGAAACGGATATGGCAGTACATCAAGTACAACTCACTACTTGTTGAGTAAAGATGTAGATTCAATTCAGGAAATAAACAACATTATTGATGAAATAAAAGCAAAAAAATCCGAATTAAATAATATACCCACCGAATCAGAACAACGAGACACCAACTCTATAAACAAAATATTTTAAGACAAAATTTCCGAAACATTGAATTATCTGATCGACACCCACTCGCATATCTACGCCGAAGAGTTCGACGCCGACCGCGACGAGGCGATCCGCCGCGCCCGCGAAGCCGGGGTGGAGCGGCTGCTGCTGCCGGCGATCGACTCCGAGAGCCACGGGCGCCTCTTCGACACCGTGCGCCGCTATCCGGACCACTGCACCCCGATGATGGGGCTGCACCCGACCTCCATCAACGACAATCCCCGTTGGCGGGAAGAGCTGGCGTTGGTCGAACGCTACCTCTGCTCGCCACCCGAAGGCGTCGGACGATTCTGCGCCGTGGGCGAAATCGGACTCGACTACTACTGGGACGACCGCTTCAAGGCCGAACAGCTCGAGGCATTCACGAAACAGTGCCGCCTGGCCGCGACCTATGACCTTCCCGTCGCCATCCATACGCGGGCGGCCTGGAAAGATATGTGCCGCACTGTCGAAACGGAAACGAAGGCCGCCCGCGAAAAAGGGCTGCGCCTGCGGGGTGTTTTCCACGCCTTCGCCGAAGACGCCGACACCTACCGGCAGTTGAAGGAGTGCGGCGACTTCCTGTTCGGCATCGGCGGTGTAGTGACCTTTAAAAAGAGCAGGCTGGCCGAGGTCGCGGGCGAAATGGAGCTGCGGGACCTCGTGCTCGAAACCGACTGTCCCTATCTGACGCCCGCGCCTCACCGGGGCGAGCGCAACGAATCGGCCTGGGTGCGTTACGTCTGCGAAAAAGTCGCCCAAATCAAGGGACTGACCCCGGAAGAGGTCGCGGAAGCGACGACGGCCAATGCCGAAAGGATGTTCGGACGGCCGCAAAACCGGCCCGCCCCCAGTCATGGCCGGAAGATTTTCGATGCGCCCGAGGCGAATCGGCAGGCCGCAGCTCCGCCCTGCGGAGGCCCGCCGGTTTTAGGAGCTCCCGGAGGCTTCGTTCCTTTTTCCTTTCGGTTCTGCGCCCGTGAGTTTAGACGGATTCTATCAACCTTAAAACACGTGATATGAGTATTCTTGCAGTGATATTCGGAATTTTGAGCGGCTGTTTCCTCGCCGTGCTGGTGGGCATCATCGGCGCATCGGCTTCGGGCTGGCTTTCCTGCTGAGCCTGATCTTCACGCCGCTCGTCGGGCTGATCGTCGCCCTGCTGACCGATCCGCTGCCCGGCGGAGGGCAGCGATGGGGTTGTGTCGGAACCGTCGTCGCCATTCTGGGGCTGTTGTTCTTCGCCGCGTTCCTGCTGCTGGCGCTGACGGGCGGGGCCATGCTGCTGGCCCTGTGAAAACCGGAACGGAGATGTCCATACCCCTGCATCAGGCCGCCCGGCGCTTCGATTCCGGGATATTCCTCAAAGAAGGTTCTTCCACCGAAGTGGAAGAACCGGTCGGGTATGCCCACCGGGACGACTACGGCGATTGAGCACTCCTCGTCGGCGTGATCTTTACACCGCCGGTAGGACTGATCGCGGGGCTTTTGACCGATCCGCGGACACTTGATCTACTGGTAGCGTTTTTCCAGCTCGGCAATCATTGTTTCGAGCTTTTCTTCATTCGTCTCGAAGTAGCGTGAGTCGAAAGCCCTCGGAATCATACCGAGCCAGTTCCGCACCTTTTTGCTGGCGAGCATTTTGCCGAATGCCTTGTCGATATTCGTATCCGCAGACCACAAGGTTTCCCCCATCTGTTCGGGCAGGATGGCTTTCATGCGCTGGTCGTAGTAGATATTCATCGAGTTGTCGAATGCCCCGAGTTCGTTGTAGCAGCGCAGAAGGTCGATGACGACCTGTTTGTCGGCGATGTCGGACGCGATGCCCGTCGTCTTGAACATCTCCAGCGCGTCGGTCAGGAAGCGGTAGGGTTTTCCCATGCTGCCGGTGATCCGCCGGGTATAGTAAGCTACCGTATCGGCGGGAAGGCCGTCGAGCGAGAAATCATGCTCCTTCAGGCGGTATGCGACCCGTTTCTCGTCGTTGTACATCCATTTGTAATCCTGTATAACTTGCAGGTTGTCGCGCAGTTCGAGCGCAACGAGCTGCATGGCCTGCCGCACCTCCCTCTGTTTTGCCGAGTCGGCGATCTTGGCCGTCAGCCACAGCGTCAGCAGCACGCCGCCCGTAACGATCGAGAATTGGCGGACATAGTCGCCGATATTCCACTTTTTTAACTGTTTTTTAAGGATTTCTTCATGGTGTGTCGGGTTAGAATACGTAGTAAATCAGGATTCCCGCCCCGGCCGAGAGGACGATCAGCAGGATGGGGTTGACCTTGCGCCATGAACCCACGAAAACGCCGCCGAAGAGCACCCAGCTCCAGGCGTCGATGAAGTTCCGGTCGTCGGGGTTGTCGCCGTGGGGGAAAATCAGCAGCAGAGCCGCGGCGGCGATCATGCCGATCACCACGGGCCGCATGCCCCGCATGGCCCCTTCGACCAGCCGGTTCCCTTTGAGTTTCATAAAAAAACGCGCCACGAGGATCATCAGCGTCAGCGACGGCAGGCAGACGGCGAAAGTGGCGATCGCCGAACCCAGGATGCCGCACCAGGTGTGTCCGGTCTGGACGCCGACGCTGTAACCCACGTAGGTCGCCGAGTTGATGGCGATGGGTCCGGGCGTGATCTGCGACACGGCGACGATGTCGGCGAATTCGGCGGCGGTCATCCACTGGTGCTGCACGACCACTTCGTTCTGGATCAGCGACAGCATGGCGTAGCCGCCGCCGAATCCGAAGAATCCGATCTTGAGGTAGGATATGAAGAGTTGCCAGAGGATCATAGCTGCGCTAATTAAGAATTAAAAATTAAAAGTTGGGAGTCGGCATGTCCCGCAGGCGGTCTCTGCCCTCGCTCAACCGCAAAACTCACCTTTCACCTTTCACCTTTTTTGCCATTGTCAACTCCCAGGCGATGCCCAGCGCGGCGGCCGCGGCGAGTATCCAGATCGGCGACCAGTCGAGCCACCAGATGGCCAGGGCCGAGGCGGCGATGACGACCAGCATCGTCCAGTGCATGCCGCGGGAGAGCGTGAGCACCGGGCCGATGATCAGCGCCACGACCGCCGGGCGCATGCCCTTGAAGGCCGCGTCGACGACGGGGTTCTGGCGGATGCCGGCGAAGAAGATGGCGATCACGAGGATGATGACGAACGACGGCGTCACCGTGCCCAGCAGGGCCGCTGCCGCGCCGCGCAGTCCGCGGACCTTGTAACCCACGAATACCGAGGTGTTGACGGCGATCGGGCCGGGGACCGATTGCGCGAGGGTCAGCAGGTCCAAAAACTCCTTCTGCTCGATCCACTTGCGTTTGGTGATCAGCTCGCGTTCGATCAGAGGCAGCATGGCATAGCCGCCTCCAAAGGTGAACATCCCGATTTTCAGGAACGAGACGAATATGGTTGCGAGGCTCTGCATCGTCACTGGCGGGTTTTGCGGCCCAGCAGGTTCATCATCCCGTCGATGTAGGTCATCGGGTGGGTCGGTGCGCCGGGCAGCCAGAGGTCCGGGGTGTGGGTGTCGAAGAACGTGCGGTCGACGGCGCGGCTGTCGGCGAAAAGTCCGCCCGAGCAGGCCTCCGAACCGCAGGCGACGAGGATTTTGGGTTCCGCGACGGCGTCGTAGCAGATTTCCAGCGCCTCGGCCATGTTGGCCGTGACGGGGCCGGAGACCACCACGCCGTCGGCATGGCGCGGCGAGGCCGTGAAGCCGA
>ERZ779643.1816-NODE-1816-length-13422-cov-2.264008_pt1 | contig 13422 bp, 9 predicted proteins | sample MGYA00511564_ERZ779643 | MGnify/ENA primary metagenome ERZ779643 (study PRJEB29588, sample SAMEA2147114) | human gut metagenome | biome: human gut; feature: human-associated habitat; material: faeces | place: Denmark | collected 2008/2010 ... | reverse complement strand
ATAAGGAAAAACATCCTTATCTGGCCGGTCAATTTTTTTATACGTTGATTATTGCCGGTTTCTTTCAGGAAGAACAAGTCGGTATGGAACTGGCTGACCAGGTCGTCGATATGGCCTATCAGGCATTGAAAACTATACCTTCGAAAGAAAATTTATTGTATCTGTCTGTGGCATATGCCCGGAAAGGAGATTATAAAAAGGCATTCGAACTGATGGCCGGTGAACCTTTCTTTCCGTCACCTGTACTTTCGAATGCATTGTATAAATACCTGAATTTACCCGTATTCCACCGGGATTATATAAAATAAATTTAAAACAGTAACAACGGTAATAACCGCTTTATCCGTTGTTACTGTTTTATCCATTTCAACCGGTCGGACCATTATTTGATCACCAGCATATCCTTCATCTTTTCTTTGGGAATGGAAATGATGGTGTGGCCACAAGAGTAAGGACCGAGGATATATTGGGCATAAGTAAAATCGACCGTGTGGAGGGTAAGGTTGATGCAGGTGACATTATCCACTGTCGGAGCTTCGAAAGTGAAGCATTTGTCCGGATCTTTCAGATTAGCCTTTAAAAGGGCATTGATATCTGCTGCTTTGTCCAGGTTGAGGATATCTTTATTGGTTAAGAATTTCTGTGTCTTCACATCGTAATTTATAGCATAAAAATCGGTCATCCCATGGGCTCCTCCCAGCATTTCGTACGATAATACCCGGACACTGATGTAATTTTGGTCTGCCAGGAACACCGAATCTTCAATGATCAGTTCGTAGGGAGCTGCTTGCTTGAAACCTGCAGAATTTAAACAGGCAATGTTCTCTTTAGCTTGTTCGATAAAGGCTGCATGAATACCGTTGATCAGCCCGTTGACCTCGTCGTTGAATTTGACACAGCTTTTTTCAGTTTCAGCATCTGTAGTCGAGAAGGCAGGACGGTCGATTTTGATGTCCCATTGTCCGGTCGTGTCGGTCAGATGGATTTGTTTAACATCCAGCTTAATCTCTTTTTTACAAGCCCCTAAAACAAGGACTGCAAATACCAGGGTAAAAAGTTTTGTTTTCATCATTCTGTTTTTTGAAAATTAAAATTGCAATTTACGGTATATCGTAAATCGAATTTGCAAAGTTAACTTTTAACAGATGATCTCCTATTTTTTTATAAAAAATATAATCGAAAAATTCAAAACCCGATATGCCGGCGAAAATTGGATCAAATCACTTTTTTCTTCGGAGTCGTGGCAATAAAATCTTTGAGATAAAACGGTTCGAAGTAGGCGACATCGACAAATTCTTGCCGGCCGAACAGCTCCTCTGCAAGGGGGATCATGTGCTGGGCAGAGGTTTCTACTTGCCCCATAAAATGAGCATTAGGAGCGGTAAGGAGCATCCTGACTTTGTCGCTGCCATTTCCGAAAAAATAAATTTTATGTCCGGCCAATAAATCGGCAAACGAATTTTCGTCGACGATTTCTGCTTTGGTATCGATGACCTGTTGGTTGTTACGGTCGAAAAAAGCGGTATAGACTTCCATCCGGCGGGCGTCGATCATCGGGCAATACAGCGCTTCTTCCCGTATCCGTTCCGATACCGATAAGGCCAGTGCTTGTAAGGTCGGTACGGCGATCAGAGGTTTACCTGCTCCGAAACATACTCCTTTCGCCATAGATACTCCGATGCGTAATCCGGTATACGATCCCGGGCCCATACTGATCGCAACGGCATCCAGACAATGGGCATCCATGTGATTGTCTTTTAGGATTTCGTCGATGTAAGTGCCTAATAAAACCGAGTGGTTCAATCCCTCGTTATTTTCTTTCAAGGCAATCATTTTTCCGTCCCGGGCTAAGGCTACCGAGCAGACAGAAGTAGAGGTATCTATATTTAAAATCAAAGCCATAATTAAAGTCGAATGTTTAAAGTCAAGAGCTAAAGATTATTTCCGGATAATTTGAATCTCCCCGCCCATTCCCAGTTTGATAATACTCGAGGGAGCTGCCGGTTTATGATCGTTGCGGCGATAATCTACGATATAGTCTACTGCATTTTTGATCTCCTCACTGATTTCCCCGAAAAAATGAGGGGAGGGTTCGCCGCTGATATTGGCCGAAGTCGAAACGATGGGTTTATTATAACGGAAAATTAAAGATCGGGTAAATTCTTCCCGCGTAATCCGGATACCGATCGTACCGTCTTCTGCGATCAGGTTGGGTGCCAGACGTTTAGCACCCGGATAGATGATAGTTGTCGGTTTGTCGGCCACTTCGATCAAATCGAGGGCTATATCCGGGACGTCGGCATAGGAAGCTATTTTCCCTGCATCGTCCAACAATACAAGCATCGATTTGTTGTCGGCCCGTTTTTTGATGTCATAAATCCGTTTGACAGCTTCCGGATTAGTGGCGTCACAACCCAATCCCCAGATCGTATCGGTCGGATAAAGAATTACACCTCCGTTTTTCAGGATTCCCAGCGTTTTCCGGATTTCCTCTTTGAGTTTATCGTTCATATGATATAGATTTCAAAGGGCGAAAATACGAAGTTTTTCGTTTGTTTTTCGGCTATGAAGGGATTATTTTTCAGTTTAGTTGTGGAATAGTTGGTGGGTATCCGGAGGAAAATATATATTTACACTGTTTTTCTTAAAAAGTTGTTCGGTGGAAGGTGTGACATTGGATATGGAACGTTTCAGGCAAGGAGATAGCTTGATTTTCAAGACCGTTTTCGATGGTCTGTATCATTCGTTGTGCCTTTTTACCAACCGGTTTTTAAATAATCTGGATGCTTCAGAAGATATTGTGCAGGAAGCCTTTTGTGCACTTTGGAATCATCGGGAAGAAATGGAATCAGTTATACACATTAAATCTTTCCTTTATTCCGTGACCCGCAATACTGTCTTGAATTATATAAAACATCAAAAAATCAGGTTACGTTACGAGCAGAGTTTGCACGATTTAGAAGACAAAACTTTATTCGAATATTTCATTATAGAGGAAGAAGTGGAGCGGATATTGCTTAAAACCCAGGAAAATCTTCCGCCCAAATGTAAACGAATTTTCATTCTTGCCATACAAGGCAAAAACAATGATGAGATTGCCAAAGAACTGAATATTTCTGTCAATACCGTAAAAACTCAGAAAAAAATAGCCTACAGAACGCTCAAAGACTACATTTACGAAATCACCTGCCTGCTCTTTTTGCTTCAGAAATGAAGTTTTCTAAACAATTTTTTTTCATTTTTTCACCCACCATATCCGCTTAGTTGTATTACATAAAAAGCGGAAAGAAAATGAAATATTCGAAATACCCATTTTACATCTCACAACTGATAATAAAAAGCCTGAAAGGGCAATTGACGGAAGCCGAGCAAGAGGAGTTGGACCGTTGGTTAACAATAGAGGCAAATCGCGTGTTGTATCTTTCGTTATCCCGAAGAAATTTGGATGACAAGAAAAATCTGTATGGACAGTTACATCCGGAGCGGACTTGGGAACGCCTGGAAAAACGGCTGTATTTAAGAAAGAGATCTTATTTCCGGAACATAATCCGTTATGCTGCTGCTGTTTTGTTATTAGCTATGATCAGCACTGCCGTTTACCTGTATTGGAAACAGTCTCCTTCTGTTTCTATCCCCATGGTTTGGCAGACGGAACCGCTTCCGGGTTCAGCCAGGGCATTTTTGGTTTTTGCATCCGGAGAAACGGTAAATCTGGAAGATGAACGTAACTTCTCTCCACAACAAGATTCTGACGTCAGATTGGATAACAAAGACAACACCCTGACCATCAAATCCGGTCAACCGGCTTCGGTTGCCACGGAAGAGTATCAGACCCTTGTCGTGCCGAGGGGTGGGGAATACAAGCTCGTTCTTGAAGACGGAAGTCGCGTTTATCTGAATTCCAACACAAAGTTGCATTTTCCGTTGGTCTTTGCGGGCGAAAAGAGAGTTGTTCATTTAGAAGGAGAAGCCTATTTTGAAGTAGCTTTCGATTCTCTGAAACCTTTTATCGTAATGACCGGGGGAATGGAAGTCCAGGTATTAGGCACTAAATTCAATATCAAAGCATACACCGATGATCAGGCTATATTCACTACTCTTGTTTCCGGTTCTGTACAAATAAAGGAGCGTGAATCGGCGCATACTGCGCTGTTGCGTCCCGATGAACAATGTATTTATACTACCCACGATGGCCGGATGCGGATTCATACGGTCGACCCGCAAGTTTCTTTAGGATGGATACACGGGCGTTTTGTCTTTGAAAACGAGACATTGGAAGAAATATTAAAACAACTCGGACGTTGGTATGATGTGAAAATATTCTTCCGGGATCCTCAGGTTGCCGGCTATCGCTTTACCGGAAATGTAGGACGTTTCGACCAGATCTCTACCCTTCTCCGCATGATAGAGAAAGCCTACGATATTTCCTTTACTATTAGCGATGACACGGTGATAGTGTCTAAAAAATAGTGTGCGAATTAATACTAAACATTTTGAATTATGAAAAAAATCCGATTAACCATGAAGCTATTGTTATTCTTTAGCTTGGCCTTGGTGTTGAACACTTCGGCTATCCCGAGTAAGGCACAGCAGACGAAAGTGTCGCTGAACCTGAAGGACAAACAGTTGACCGAAGTATTAAAGCTGATACAACAGCAAAGCGGTTTCAACATTCTTTACAGTAATGAGCTGGTGAAAAACAATCGTATGGTAAGTCTTCGTATTGATAGTGACGATATTCACGAAGTTATGCGGGCTTGTCTGCAAGGGAACGCGCTGGACTATGAAATTCAAAACAACACCATCATTATCAAAGCACTTGCAGCCGCACCTCAGGTGCCGCAAGTAGTGAAAGTACGGGGGCATGTTATCGACGCCAAAACCGGACAACCTATGCCGGGGGTTACTGTTGTTGCCATGGACGGAGGCGGTGCCGTAACGGGTGCTGCTACCGATGCCGATGGGTTGTTCACTGTGAATTTGCCGGAAGATATTCGGGAACTGACCTTCACTTTCGTCGGTTATAAGTCCGTCACGCTTCCCGTCCAGACCGATAAAGAGATGACCGTACGCCTGGAAGAGGAAGTCGCTGAGATGGACGAAGTTGTGGTGAACGGCTATTTCACCAAATCCAAAAACAGTTACACCGGTGCAGTAAAAACCATCACCAACGACCAATTGAAATCGGTTTCAAATACCAATATCATTGCAGCTATCAGCGCTCTGACTCCGGGATTGAACTTAGTGGAGCGTAGTGATCTCGGTTCTAATCCCAATCGCGTGCCTGAACTTTTATTACGTGGTATGAGTTCTTTCTCTTCCGGCACGCGTGTTGTGAACCAACCCACCATTATGCTGGACGGGGTGGAAATCAGTATGGAAGAATTATATGACCTCGACATGAACGAAATCGAGAACATCACCGTACTTAAAGATGCCTCCGCAACTGCTTTATACGGAAGCCGCGCCGCCAATGGTGTCATCGTCATCGAGCGTAAAAAACTGGCAGAGGGAAATATCCGGGTCAATTACAACCTTACCGGTAACGTCCAATTCCCTTACCTGAAAGATTACGATCTCTTGAATGCCCGGGAAAAACTGGAATATGAAAAACTTTCCGGACTTTATACCCCAGCCCAGGACCGTTGGGGCAGTGTGGATATGGATAAAGAACAATATCGTCTCGATCAGCTATACAACGAACGATACAAAGAAGTAGCCCGTGGAGTAGACAGCGACTGGCTTTCACAGCCTGCCCGCACGGCATTCTCCCATGACCATTCCTTGCGCATCTACGGAGGAGCGTCCAACATCCGTTACGAACTGTCCGGACGTTTCAACAATACGCAAGGAGTCATGAAAGACGACTATCGCCGCCGGTATGCTCTCGGGTTCAAATTGGAATACCACTTGCCCAACCAACTGACTTTCTCCAATCGTACCAACTACAACGAAACGGACACGAAAGATACCCCCTATGGCAGCTTCCGCAACTGGATCGACCAAAATCCTTATGACCGGATATACGATGAATACGGCAATCCCAACAGAAACCTCTCGTGGGACAACTGGAATCCGATGATAGACGCCAAATTGGGTAATTTCACATTGAATAGCAACAAAAGCATTACCAATACAACAGACATACGCTGGGATATCAATGATTTGTTCCGCATTACCGGTAACTTCAATATCGCCGTTTCTGAAGGCAACGGAGAAAAATACATATCGCCCGATTCCAAAGCATTCAAAGATGAGACGGATATCACCAAAAAAGGACGCTTGGAAATCAGCAACAGCCGCTCGGTGGACTGGGCGGGGAATATCAACGGCGCTTTCAATAAGCTGACGGAAAACAACAGTTTAATCAGTATGATTATCGGAGCGGAAATCCGCAAGAACAGAAGTGAGAACTCCTCTCTGAAAGCCGCTGGATTCTATGACGATGCTTTGAACTTCATAGGTCATGCCACCGGGTATCCGACAGACAGCAATAACAAACCTTCCGGGAATCAGGACCTCAGTACGGAAGTCGGCTTCTTTGCCAATGCTAACTATATGTATAACAATCGCTACTATGCCGATTTTGTATACCGTCTTTCCGGTTCCTCTAAATTTGGAAGCAACCAACGGTATGGGCAATTTTGGTCTGGGGGGCTCGGTTGGAACCTGCACAATGAAAATTTCCTGAAATTCGAGAAGTTGAATTTGTTGAAAATACGTGGTAGCGTGGGGTATACGGGTAAAGTCAATTTCGAGCCTTTCCAGTCTATCACCATGTACAAATACGAAAACACCTTGGAATATTTGCATGGTATCGGCGCCATTCCGCAAACCATCGGTAACGATGATTTGAAATGGGAGCGGGAATTTTCCTACAATATCGGTGCAGATATCAGCCTTTTCGATCGCAGGTTGAACGCCACCCTCGATTTTTATCTCAAAAGGACGAAAGACTTAGTGCTGGATGCCAGTATCGCTCCGTCTACCGGGGTGGTCAGTGGTAAACAAAACATCGGGGAGATGGAAAACAAAGGCTTCGAATTTTCTGTCGACGGGTTTATCATTCAGCGGAATGACGTATGGTGGCAATTGGGGATGAACGGTTCCACCAATAAAAACCGTATCCTGAAAATCAGTAATGCCTTGAAACGTCAGAATGAACTGAACAATGACGTGGCTCCAACCCGTCAGACTCCTGCTCCGCTGGCACAGTATGAAGAGGGCGAATCGACTTCCGCCCTGAAAGTCGTGCGGTCGGCAGGTATCGACCCGGCTACCGGACGCGAGGTGTTCATCAAATTGGACGGTACCCGCACTTTCACCTACTCGGCGGACGATAAAGTGGTTGTCGGCGATACCGACCCCCGTTTTTACGGCAATGTCTATACCAATGTTTTCTATAAAGGTTTCAGTCTTTATATTATGGGCTCTTTCAAATGCGGCGGTTATCTTTATAATGTGACCCGGGCCAGCCGTGTGGAAGGGACTACAGGGCGGACTAATGTGGATCGCCGTGCATTTGACAGCCGTTGGAAGGAGGTCGGCGATATTGCCCTGTATCGCAATATCACCGAACACAGCGTTCCACAGCAGACCGACCGTTTTGTGGAAAAAGAAAACGTGCTCACCATCACTTCCGTGAATCTTGGATACGAATTTCCGCAACGTATCTGTCAGAAGATGATGCTCCGAAATCTGCGCTTGGGCGTTAATCTGTCGGATATCCTGCGCTTTTCGAACGTGAAAGTCGAACGGGGGCTCGATTATCTCTACGGCAACGGATTTGAATTTACCTTAAGTACCACTTTCTAATTTCAGAATCATGAAACTCAATATAAAAAATATGATTTGCGGGCTTGGCCTCATGGTGTTGGCTACCTCGTGCGACAATTTTCTCGATGTACACCCCAAAGGAGAGATAGTCGGCAAAGACCTCCTCTCTGAACGCAAAGGTTTTGAAAACGCCCTTTACGGGGTTTATGCTTCCATGCGCAATGACAAAGCTTATGGCGCTTATATGACTTATTATGTCATGGATGTGCTGGCACAGTATTTCAATTGTCCGGGCAACAGTGACATTACGGACCTGTCTGCCTTCAAATACAAGGAGAATCCGGAAGTTACCAAGGTGTTTTCCGATATTTGGAGCACCATGTATCAGAATATCTCGTATGCCAACAATATTTTGGTTAATCTGGAAAACCAATCTCCCGAGACCCTTGAATTTTACGACATCTATAAAGGGGAGGCCTTAGGACTTCGTGCCTATATGCATTTCGACCTTCTGCGTCTCTATGCCGACCAGGCAACCGACGCCAAGACCCGCGGTATCGTTTATAATACGGCATTCTCTCTGAAACCGTCGGATATACTGCCCAAAACAAAAGTGTACGAGCGCATTATTGCAGACCTGCGTGCGGCTGAGAAATTGTTGGACAACGAAAAACTTTATGAGGCGGCTTCCCCGGAAGACGGTTTCTTTCTGGACCAGTCCATCCACTTTAATCTTCAGGCAGCGCGTGCCACGCTGGCCCGTGTATACCTCACTCAGGGGAATATCGACAGTGCTTTCTATTATGCCGATAAAGTCATCCGTGAAGGCGGTTTGGAATTAGTGGAAAAAACTGAAATCGCAGGGGATGTTATCGGTGCCCTTTCGCAAAAAGAAACCATTTTCGGGTTGTATGCCAAAGAGAGTTTTTACACCCGTACGAAAGAAGATTTGTATGACGCTGTTTCTTTCAAAAGTCTCAACCCGTGGAACGGTATCGCCACCGTGTATCAGCAGGGAGGCGGAGAAAACGATTATCGTTGGGCGGCCTGGTTCCAGACCATCAGCAATAACCTCCGGTTTGTCAAACTGACAGACCCTTATCAACTGAGTACCGGCAATAATCGTCCGGCTGGACAGATTCCGGGTGTTAACCTGATCCGGTTGCCGGAGATGTATTACATCGCTGCCGAATGTCTCTTGCGCAAAAATGATCCGAAAGCCGCCGATTATTTTAATGCCGTATTGGAAAGCCGCGGGCTTGTGGCATTGGATGACCGCATACCCGCCGAATCGCTGACCATAGAAAAAATCACACAAGAACGCTACAAGGAATTTGTCGGTGAAGGACAGACTTTTTTCAATATGAAGCGTCTTAACCTCGACATTCAGGCTATCACGGGCGAGATTCTCCCGGCCGCCAATAGTATCTATACGGTACCTGTCCCCGAGGAGGAATTCAACTATCGAAACGAAGTCTATGATGTTAAACAATAAAACAGAAAACCATGAAACATACGATATTATTTCTATTCATCGGCTTGTGTATAGCCTCTTGCCATGAAACGGATTATCCGACTTTCGATGACTCGGTTATCGACATCTATTTCACCCAGGACTCCGTTAACTACTCTTTCGGTGTGACTCCGTTGAGTACCACAGAGCATGTGGTTGAGCTTCCGGTACGCATTATCGGGGCATCTGTGAAAGAGGTGGCCCGTAACTTTAAAATCGAGGTAGTAGATAAACGCACCAATGCCGAATCGCCTTTGCATTATACGGTGCCGGAACAACTCACCCTGGAGAAAGATTCCGTTAATGCCGTAGTGCCTGTTACCCTCAAACGCTCTGCCCTCGGAGACACCGAATGGACGGTAGCGTTCCGCCTGTTGCCGAACGATTATTTCAATCCCACGGCACAAACCGAGAAAGAAATCAGTTGCGAAGCCATCATCACTTTCAATAATGTTGTCAGCAAACCGAACTGGACGACGTGGAACGGAAGTTTTGGCTGGTCGGAAAGTAATATGGGGCCCTGGAATCCGGTGGTGTATGTCACTTTCATGGATTTTTTCCACCGGTTGGAAGAGACGTTGCCGGCAACCTATAGAGCGCTGGTGGAAAGATACGGAGAGAATTTGGATCAAAAATACAATACCGGTTGGGGAGAACAGGATTTCGGAGGTTGGGACTGGGATTTTAACTATGCTCTTCAGAAATACGTATGCGGCCCTATGTATGAATACTTTCAGGCACATCCGGAATTGGGTGTGACCACCTTTCCGAAGCCCAATGTATAATAACCGAAAAAGAAAAATATCATGAAAACATTGAAATATCTGTTCTTTATCCTTTGCTTGCCGTTGTTTGCCGGCTGTTTCGAAGATGAAACGACTGTGGATACGGTGCGCATTTCAGAAATCAGTATCGACACGCTGAAAATGCAGAAAGTCTACAACATTGACCAAAACGAGGAATTGCTTATTCCTACTGAAGGGTTGGTCAGCCAAAGCGAACGGCAATTGCCCCTTACGTATGAATGGGAGGTGAATTACAAATTTTATTCCGACTCCTCCGCACTTCGTTTTACGGGTAATGAATTGGGGGCGTTCCCGGCACGGTTGAAAATCAGCAACGAGCACGGCAGCAGTTTTTACGAATTTACCCTGAACATCAATTCCGCCTACGAAAAAGGTATCGCTATCCTGAGTGACAACTCCGAAGGTGAACCTTTGCTTTCCATTATGCGGGAATTGAGCGACAGGGAAATTGCCGAAGGGAAAAAGCGTTTTTTCACGACCAATTGCTTGGCGGTGAATAATCCGGGCGTGGAATTTCCACGCCAGCCCACCGACTTCAGACAACGGGACAAACAACTTTTTATCAGTTTTAAGGATAAGCCTTCCGTATATGCCTTGAACAGTAAAATGCTGAACGTGGAGAATATCATTACCGACGGCAATCCGGATTTCATTCCGGAGCGATTGCTTGTCGTGGATGGAACGGGTGCGGCGTCGCCTGTTATATCGGAAAGCCGTAAAATATATAAAATGGCCACATTGGAAGGATTGATTGTAAATTATGGCCGGCAAATGGCGTCTACCTACGATAAAAATGTGGTTTTGGCAAAAGGGTTAGGTTATCAGGATGCGATTATCTTTTGGGATATGGAAAAAGAGACTATTGTCGATTTCTACAATTATTACTATGAATATTCGGCTGCCGACCAAGGATTGGATTTCACAGGTCATTCTCCGATAGCGCTTTATGAGCGGGATGGAAATTATTTTACCATGATTACTTGCAAAGACGGTGTCTTTATGAAAACCTCTATTGCATATACCTGGACAATATGGGATAGCGATTACACCCAACAAAGTTTCGGACTATCCGATAATCAAGTGGTCATTAACGGTACTCCGGCACTCACTTCGGAAAGCCCTTATGTTTCCAACACGACCTACCAATGTTTGTTTTATGCTTCCGGCAATAAAATCTATCGTTGGTATTACAATACCGCCACTTCGTTCCCGACCGAACCTTGGCGCACGTTGGATGACTTGGAAGGGGCTGAAATTACCAGTCTTGCCGTCAGTCCGGATAACCAGCAGCTTTATGTTGGCGTCTATCAACCTCAGGCAAGTGGTTTGAACGGTTCGTTTTATCTGTTGAATTGCAACACCGGTAAAAACGAAGGAGATTCTCCCTATTTGAACGTGGCATACAAGCCCTTGAAAGTAGTTTATAAACCCCGGTAATTATTTTCTTATTGCGAACTGGAGAATGTGCCTTGAGAGGAAAAGTCTTTCGGCGCGTTCTCCTCTTTTTGAAACAATATCCATGAAAAAGACATTCATTTATCTCTTCATCCTGCTTTGTTTTGCTTGTCGGAACAAACAGGAGTATACTCTTTGCGGCACTCTCTATATGGACAGCAATACCGTTGTCGATATGCTCGGTATTCAGATGGAGGACACACTACTCTATGTTAAGGTGGATAGTGCCGGGTATTTTTCCACAACTATTCCTTTTCGGGAGGTGGTTTTTTGTAATCTCTTCGGCGTAGCTGTCACCGGGGAAGAGCGCTGGCAATTCGTGACTCCTGTCGCCCTGCAAGCCAATGCCTCCGTAGACCTTGATTTCCATCTTACCGGCGGCCAGACGTCCATCGGTGCTACAGATCCGGACAACCGGGCATTGCAGGCCTTCCGGGAATGGTCGCTCAACCAAAGCCGAACCCTTTGGAGCAATCCGCCTGCCGGAACGGAACTCGCTTCCCGCCTCGCCCGGTTTCCATGCGAAGTCCAACGTATTACCGAACGGGAGCGGCTCGATTCAACGACTGCCGGTTACCTTTCCGCCTGGGCAAACATCGAATGTCTGAATCTTGCCCACGGATTGTTCCGCGACAGCATACCTGCAGCGCTTGCCTCCGCTTTGCCTGTCATCTCCCAGGCCCTGGATGTGCCTTATTGGAAACTGTTATACGGCAGTGACCTCTATATCAGCGAATACTTGCAACAAAACGCCCCGGAACCCGAAGACCAAATCCATCTCCTGCAAGAGCGGTTCCGCATTTCTTCCATCCGGGAAAACATCACCCGGAGAATCATCGAAGACTACATCCGCCGGCATCCTTATTCCGGGGAGCATCTGGCACGCCTCGACAAACTTTGCAGTGACCGACCCGATAAGGAACAACTTATCCGGAAATTTCGCGACAAACGTTATGCCTCTCCCGGTGCTCCCTTGCCCGACGCTGTATTTGAAGATAAGAACGGTCAGGAGCATCGTCTCACTGAATTTGCCGGCAAATATATCTACATTGATCTTTGGGCATCGTGGTGCGCTCCCTGTGTGGCGGAAGTCCCCCACCTCCAGAAATTGGAAAAGGATTTGAACCGTCGGGACATTGTATTTGTCAGCATTTCTTTGGATACCAAACGCGAAAACTGGGAAAAGCAAATGGAACAGCTCCATATGCACGGAAATCAATGGCTCGTCCGCGACGAGGCTTTCGCCGATATGATGAATGTCAAAGGCATTCCCCATTTCCTGCTCTATGGAAAAGACGGGACATTGCTGGATTATAAAACAGCCCGTCCTTCATCGGGTGACCTGCTGAAAAGCAGACTCGAGCATCTGCCTTGATTGTCTTTGCGGATTTAGATTCCGATTCATTGCCAAATATTCCGGGGAAAGGTATCAGGCATCTTTTTATACTAGATGCCTGATAAGTTCTTCCCGGTCGCCGTAAAGCATATCGATCATTGGAATTTCGATGAGAGAGTAGCAGCCCGGTTGCTGGCGTATGGTGGCACGGGCGGCCGATACCATGATTTGTGCCGTCAGGGCCGGGTTGTTGATGTGCATGTTGAATTCAAACAACTGGTTTTGCGTTTTACCGGATACCCCTTTCCGGGTGAGGTTCACGCCGTGCCCCATGTCGAGCAATGTGTCTACGTTTTCCACCTGCATCACGTGGGTTTCGTCATGGGCGAAATAGGGATCGTTTTTGATCTTTTGTGCAACTTCACCGAAGGGATATCCTTCCTGAAGTTCGATATATACCATTCTGCGATGAATCCCGGTTCCCGTGGGGATAGTCATAGACAGGGCGGCCTTTACTCCTTCGATTGCTTTAACGG
>ERZ779643.1813-NODE-1813-length-13436-cov-2.404604_pt1 | contig 13436 bp, 7 predicted proteins | sample MGYA00511564_ERZ779643 | MGnify/ENA primary metagenome ERZ779643 (study PRJEB29588, sample SAMEA2147114) | human gut metagenome | biome: human gut; feature: human-associated habitat; material: faeces | place: Denmark | collected 2008/2010 ... | reverse complement strand
ATATGCAGTCAATAGCGGGCTATTGACAAAAATCAAGGGATTCAAGATGCGAGACGGGGACTCAATATGGCCGGAACATACCTGCTTGCAATGATAATATTATTTCTCTATAAATTTAAAACATCTTCTAAAAAAAGTATGCCCAAAAGTATTTAACTTTTGAGCATACCCCGCAATATTCCATTGGATCTCTTTTATTTCGTCGTCTTTTTCCGGGCCGGTTTCTTTTTGGCAGGAGCCTTGTCGGCATCCTCGACAATCTTCATGCAATCGGCGAACGTGAGCGATGCCGGTTCGGAACCTTTGGGTAATTTATAATTCTTCTTTTTATAAGCGATATACGGACCGAAACGACCGTTAAGCAGTTCGAGTTCATCATCTTCATCGAACTTCTTGATAAGGCGTTGACTTTCCTGCTCGCGCTTTTGCTGAATCAACATTATCGCATCCTCTAACGAAACACCCTGCGGGGTGAACTCTTTGGGCAACGATACATATTTGCCGTCGTGACGAATATACGGACCGAAACGGCCAATACCCACGACAACGGTTTTACCTTCGAAATCGCCTAAGGTTCGGGGCAAATCGAACAGTTTCAAAGCCTCTTCCAATGTAATCGTGCTCATCGATTGTCCTTTGAGCAACGATGCGAACAACGGCTTCTCCGTATCTTCGGGCGTACCGATTTGTACCAACGGACCGAAACGGCCTATCTTCACCGATACGGGACGACCGCTTTTCGGGTCCGTACCCAATACCCGTTCACCCACTTTATGCTCCAACCGCAAAGCAAGAGCGCTCTCTACCACCGGGTGAAAGAGTTTGTAAAAATGATCTATCTCATCGTTCCACACGGTTTTTCCCTCGGCAATATCGTCGAATTGCTGCTCGACATTCGCCGTAAAGTTATAATTGAGAATATCGGGGAAATACTCCGTCAAGAAATCGTTGACGACAACTCCTATATCGGTGGGGAGCAGTTTGCCTTTATCGGCTCCTGTGAGCTCGGTTTTCTCTCCCGATTCGATTTTCCCATCGTGCAGCGTCAACATACGATATTTCCGCTCCGTTCCTTTCCGATCGCCCTTCTCGACATATTCACGTTGCTGTATGGTCGAAATGGTTGGTGCATAGGTAGAAGGCCGACCGATACCCAGCTCTTCCAATTTACGAACCAGACTAGCCTCGGTATAGCGGGCGGGAGCTTGCGAGAAACGTTCCGTTGCCGTGACCGACGACAATGCCAGCACATCGCCTTTCGCCAATGCAGGTAACATCTTGTCGTTTCCTTCTGTATCGCCTTCGTCATCGGTAGACTCCATATACACTTTCAGGAAACCGTCGAATTTCAAGACCTCGCCCACGGCGACGAAGTGTTCTTTCCTTCCCGAAACAGCGATGGTCGCAGTCGTCTTTTCCAACTCGGCATCGCTCATTTGAGAAGCGATCGTACGTTTCCAAATCAATTCATACAATCGTTTTTCCTGAGAGGAAGCATTGATTTCGTGATGGCTGATGTACGTGGGACGTATTGCCTCGTGCGCTTCCTGTGCTCCTTTGGTATGCGTATGGTAATTTCGAATGTGCAGATATCTCTCTCCCAAAGTTTTTACAATCTCGTCTTTGGTCGTATTTATAGCCAGCGATGACAAATTCACCGAGTCGGTACGCATATAGGTGATATGTCCAGCCTCATAAAGCCGTTGAGCCACCATCATGGTTTGAGCCACGGAGAAGCCCAATTTCCGGGCGGCTTCCTGTTGCAATGTGGAAGTGGTGAACGGAGCCGCAGGCGATTTCTTTGCAGGTTTCACCGTCACGTCCCCGATAGAGAACCGTGCGGTCTTGCAGGCTTCGAGCAAAGCCTTCGCCTCGTCTTCGGTTTTCAATCGTTGGCTCAATTCGGCCTTCAACAATTCCCCTCCGGGTAACAAAAATTCCCCGATCACCCGATAGGCTGCTTCGGGCTTGAACGCCGAGATTTCTCGCTCCCGTTCTACAATCAAGCGCACTGCGACCGATTGTACACGACCGGCCGACAAAGCGGGCTTCACCTTTTTCCACAGAACAGGCGAAAGTTCGAATCCCACAATACGGTCGAGTACCCTGCGGGCTTGTTGAGCATCTACCCGATTCAAATCTATATCCCGGGGATTCTCAATGGCATGGAGTATGGCATCTTTGGTAATCTCATGGAATACAATCCGTTTCGTTTTCTCCGGTTTCAATTTCAACACTTCGAACAAGTGCCATGCGATAGCCTCTCCCTCGCGGTCCTCATCGGAAGCCAGCCAAACCATATCCGCTTTGTCTGCCTCCTGTTTCAGCGTTTCCACCAACTTTTTTTTGTCGGCAGGGATTTCATAAATAGGTTTATAGTTATGCTCGATATCCACACTGAAATCCTTTTTTTTGAGATCACGGATATGTCCGTAGCTCGAAAGGACTTCAAAATCCTTTCCCAAAAACTTCTCAATGGTTTTAGCCTTTGCCGGAGACTCTACGATTACCAAATTTTTTGCCATATGCGCAATGTTCGTTCAAATTTTGCGCAAAATTAGAAAAACAGATTGTAATACAGAGCTTTTTTCTACTTTTTTATTAAATAATGTATATCGCACACATTTCGAATCGATCCTACCATGTAGAGTTTTTGTCGCATTTCTTCCCCAACGCCTTTCTCCTATACTCCCCCCTCCGAAAAAGCTGACGAGATAAATCCTGTTTTTAAACTACCCACTCGTCCCATGAGTACTCCCGACACGGTGGGAGAGGTTAAATCCTTCTTCTCCCCTGCCGCGTCCCGTAGTATTGCGGGGGGTGGCGTTAGTCATATAGGGGAGGTGGCACACATAGTGATGGAAGGGTTAAAAATGTCGAGAACAGACCTCTTACCCTCAAAATTTCAAATCGACCCCGAACATGAAATTGATGCCTTGTGCCGGCATACCGTAAAGAATATCGTATTTCCGGTTCAGCACATTGTCGGTAAGTCCGTAAAGCGAAAACCAAGAAGTGAAAGCATACGAGGCTTTCAAGTGAACGAGATGTATATCGGAGAGCTTTCCGAGATTTGAATACTCCCGACCCGCAGCAAACTCATATCCGGCTTCGAGCGTGAACGGGCGAACAGGCATATAACGGATATTCGCTCCTCCTTCCCACTGCGGACGGTTATACGAAATCGTCTCCCCCCCATCGGCGGTCTTCCATCGGTGATACCCGACCTTCGCCGAAGCCTCCAATTTCGTACCGTAACGATAAGATACATCAAGCTCTGCTTTCAAAGCATTGGCATCGATACCCCAAAAACGCGACACACCTGTAAACTTTCCGTCCAAATCTTCGGGTAAAAGGAACAACGCCTTTTTACAAATTTCATAACCGCCCGAAAGCCCTACGGAAAATCCGGGCAATGCGTTAATACGTATTCCCAATGAGGCATCCAACGGCACATACGTATTATCTACCTGTGCCGACGGATTGAAGTAGAGCGTATAGGCCGAAACACTTCGCCACGTATTCAGTTTCTTCCCGCCCGTAAAAGCCGTATAAAACTGTACATCGGGAACTATCGTCCAATCGAATCGCACATCGGGAGAGAATCGCAAAATAGTTCCGTTGTTGAAAGAAACATCGGCCTTGACACCGACCGCAAAAGCCACGTGTTCATTCCGCCAGTCATACCGGGGATTCAATGAAATCATACCGTAATTCGCTGCCGACTGTAACCGGCTGTAACCCACATAATCGAAAGAACCGTCCAAAGAAATAGAGCTACGTCTGTCGATCGGCGCAGACAATGTAAAGTCAGCATTTACTAAATTCTCGGCAGCCCCTTTTTCACCTTGTAAATATCCCCGGTGATACCCGTACCGGTAATATGCCAATGAAACTTTATAAAGTAGGTCCGACTCTCCGGTAGTCGAGGCTATATGGCTTTTCAAGAAGAACCGGTTTATCTCTTGGTTAGGCGAAGATATTCCCGTCAAACCGGTGTATCGCAATCCGTAATAGTTGAAGGAGTCGTAACGATAACCGCCGCTTATTCCCAAATCCAGCTTCCCGAAGGAGTGAAGATAATCGGCGACCACTCGCTCTTCGAGCCGGTGCATCTTCTTCGAGTCGGGATAGTCCTCCGTTAACGATTGATTGTAATCCACCGTTCCGCAAGTAGAGCGATGTTGCAACCACACACCCAACTTGTCTTTGTCATTCTGCAAAATACGATAACCTGCATTCCCGACCATATTCAGGTAATTGCCTATCCCGAAATCCACGTATCCCCTCGATTGGTTTTCTTCGGGTTTTTCTCCGAAACCGCCGGGAGCCAACAAGACAGCGCGAGGTTCGAGGGGAGCCGGAACCGTCCAGTCGCTATACCGTATAGATTGTTTGGTTACCGTCGGTGCTTCCACTTCGGGCAATGTATTGATTTTAGACGCATCGCGCACGATAGGTGTAAAATCTTTTTCTATGGTTACTTCCCGCCGCAACGAATCGGAACGTATCTGTGCCGACAGGAAGAATGGGAAAACCGATATGATTAAAAAAGAAAACCGTTTCATAAGCCATACATATTGTATCGTTCAACTACTCTGTTTGTCCCAGCTCGCTCAACTTCTTGTCTATACGGGAAATAATATCGTCGTCGCTGGCCGGATAGTTATTCCGCAAACTTTGCAAATATTGACGGGCTTGGAAAGTCTCGCCCCGTTTTTCATAAATGTCGGCCATGAGCAAGAATGCCCGAGCCAACCAATAATTGTGGGGAGTACCTTTGTCGATAAAAGTATTCAGCGTCTTTTCGGCCGTATCGATCGCTTTGTTGTCGAATTGATATTGGGCCAATAAATAGGCACTTTGCGCCCCGTAAATCGAACGGGTATCTTTCGAAAGCTCCCGCCAGTCATCGGCTGCATTTTCTCCCTTTCCCGTATGGAAATAGGCATCGGCACGAGCAAATAAAATCTCTTGCCGCAAATCGGGAGAAAGTTTGCTTTCGCTCAACAACTTGTCGGCAACCGTTACCACCTCGCCATATTGCCGCTTATTCCGGGCAATACGAAGCATACCCAACCGGGCGGCCTGTTTGTTCTCTCCGACAGTCGCTTTCTTTTCCAACTCCTTGAATCCGGCAAAAGCCTCGTCATAACGAGCTTTCAAATAAAGTATCTCGCACTTGCGGGCCAATGCTTCTTCGGCAAACTCGCCGTCGGGACTGTTCGTCACCACATAGTCGAACGCTGGAAGAGCTTTGTCGTAGTCTTTCGCTGCAAACGATGCCTTCCCGATATAGTAATTAGCCGGAATCAAAAACGCGCCCGACGGATAATTTCGCACATATTTCTCCAACGAAGCGATACCTTTCCCCGTCATATAAGTGCGCTCGGCTGCCATATACGACAAAGAATCCAATTCGCTCACAGGGGCCTGTTCCGACCGTCCCACGCTGTTCAGATAGTTAGCGTAGGCATCGACTGCATCTTTCTCTACATATACCGATTTGAGGTCGGCGACCGCTATGCGAGCCTCCTCGCTGGTCGGATAACGCTCTATCACTTGCTGGTAAGCAGCCACCGATTCGTCTGTCTGCCCGTTATTGAAATAAACCATACCCAACTGCAAACCTCCCTTGCGGGCAATCGCGCTCTGGGGATAATCGGCGATCAATTGTTTGTAACATACGATAGCATCGTTATTCCTATTCAATATCGTATAAGCCTGTCCCTTTTCGAACCATGCATTCGCCAGATATCCCGAACGAGGATAATCGGCAATCAATTTGTCCAACAACTCTATTTTGCGTTCGTGATTCCTCTGCAATCCTGCCATAAAAGCTTTTTGAAAAAGGGCATAATCTCCGTTCGCGACATCGGTCTCTTGGGCCCGGGCATAATACTGCTCGGCATCGGCGAACCGACGGGCGTAATAATAGCAATCGCCTATCCGGGAATAGGCATCGGCAAGCATGCTTCGATTTCCTCCGGTCTGTACAGAGACATACCGGGAAAAACCGTCGAGGGCTTGCGAGAAGTTATGCTGTTTGAACTGACAGTAGGCCCAATCGTACCAAGCCAGCGAATACATTTCGCTCCGCTTGTCCTTGCTGGAAGAAAGATATGCCGAATAATTCCGGGCAGCGATATCGTATTGTTCCCGACGATATTGGCACTCGGCGAGCCAAAACGCAGCCTTACCCCGTATATCGGTATCATAGTTTCCCACAGCGATCGCCCGGCTAAACAAACTTTCGGCATCGGCGATACGGGCATTGGTGAAAGCCTCCGTCCCCAACTGGAAAAGAATGCGCTGCTTGGCGGCGAGTATTTTCCCGTCGGGCTTCCGTATTTTATCGATAGACGCCAGTGCCGACCGATAATTACGGGTCGTCATGTAAACTTCTACCAAATAGTCGTTAATCTTGTCGGCATAGCGAGAACCGGGAAACTCGTTCAAGAAACGTTCGAACACACCCACCGAGTTATCGAAAGGCGAAGCCGTGCGATCATACAGGCAGAGCGCATAGTTGTAAAGCGCCGTTTCCCGAACCTGACGGTCGTAATTCCCTTGTGAAGCCATCTCGAACGCCATGCGGGCATTATTTTTATCTCCCGCTCGCAAATAGGCTTGCCCGATATAAAGATAAGCATTTTGAGAAAGAGCATCGTCCACGCCGGTCACACGCCCCAAATAATCGATCGTCTCGCTATCTTCTCCCCGGCGATAGGCCATGACACCCATGACATAAAGAGAAGAGCGTTCGGGTTTGCGACATCGTTGCAAATACCTTTCCAAATATTCCGTCGCCGCTTTATCGTCACCTTCTTGATAAGCGCTTTCGCCGAGCAACCGAAGAAGTTCGGTGTATAAGTCGGCATCGGAAGACGGACGGGACAACAACGCTTTACCCTCGGACAATACCTGTGCGAAACGTTTTTGCCCGAAATAAATCTGCAACATGTGCAGCCGTGCGGCATATCCGAAACTCCTGTCGTCCGCCACTTTCGAAAATCCGCTTAAAGCGGCTCTATCGTCTCCCTCGTTCATCTGTATATACGAAAGGTAGAACGTGGCTCCTGTCCGAAATCTCTCTTTCCCGATTAGAAGCTGCAACAGCGGTTTCGCCGCATCGGGATTACCGGTCTTCAACAAAGAACATGCCGTGCGATATCCCCACCGGTCCTCCTCGTCGCCGGTCAACAGACTCACATTTACCGTCTGATAGGTTTTCAAGGCTTTTGCATAATCTTGACTGTCGTAATAATAATCGGCCAATGCCAACCGAGCCTGCAAAGTATGTTTAGAATCCGGATAATTTCGCAAAAAATCCGTTAACCGCCGTACAGCCTGCGGCGAATAATTGCGGGCTTCCGAAAGAGCGATATACCAGTCGGCCGTTTCCCGCTGCTCAGGCGACAAATCGCCTTCACAAGCCTCTTTCATCACATCGGCACAACCCGCATAGTTCTTCTCTTGAAAGAGAAAGATTCCCCTATCTATCAAAGCCCTGTCATCGTTATAAGCCGGGATTCCCGGCTTAGCGGCCAAAAGCTGTCCGGTGCATACGATTCCACAAAGTATAACTATCGCCCGTTTCATGAACATCTTTATTTTGTATTAAGTTCCGAACTATCCACCCATTTAAATAATTTATCCGACGGTCGTATCTTCTCATCGATACGCATCGAGAACCGCTCGCCTTTTACCGTCTTTTGTACCGGTTTCAAATCGACTCGTATCTCTTCCACCTTGCGGATAAGCGCACCGGTCGTCGGGCCGGTGACGAGTATCTCGTCTCCCACGCTCAACGAACCGCTCTCCATGAGAAATTCGGCCACACCGAGGTTGGAAAAATACTTCACGCCCTTGCCTATATATATCTTTCGTTTCGTGGCTCCCGAGCCATAATTGTGAGTCCATTCGCCCAAGCGCTGACCCAAATAATATCCGTTCCAAACCCCTCGATTAAAGACGGTAGCGAGCCGCTCGTCCCACTGTGCGATCTTCTCGTCGGTAAAGTCGTCGTTCAAATAAGACTCGATGGCCTCGTTGTAACACGAAACGACCGTACGCACATATTCCGGTCCCCTTGCGCGACCCTCGATTTTAAATACCCGCACCCCCGAATCGATCAGTTTGTTCAGGAAATGTATCGTTTTCAAGTCCTTCGGCGACATGATGTAAGCGTTGTCCACTTCCAACTCGTTACCGGTCTCCTTGTCTTTCACTTCGTATGAACGACGACAAATCTGCATACAAGCCCCCCGATTCGCCGAAGCATTCATTTCGTGAAGGCTCAAATAACATTTGCCGGACACAGCCATGCACAATGCCCCGTGACAGAACATCTCTATACGTACCGGTTCTCCGCCCGGCCCCACGATACGATCCCGCAAAATGGCTTCGTGAATACCTGCTCCATATTCAACTCCCGGGCCAGCACCACCACATCGGCAAAACGGGCATAGAATCGCAACGCCTCGGTATTGGAAATATTCAGCTGGGTCGATAAATGCACCTCTACCCCTATCTCGCGGGCATAGGTCATAGCCGCCACATCGCTGGCGATAATAGCCGAGAGCCCGGCCTCCTTCGCCGCATCGATAATACGATGTAACAGAGGTATATCTTCGTCGTAGATAACGGTATTGACCGTCAGATAACTCTTTATGTGATGCTCGTTACAAATACGCACAATCTCGTGTAAATCGTCTATCGTAAAATTATTCGACGAACGGGCTCGCATATTCAGCCCCTCGATACCGAAATATACCGAATCGGCCCCTCCCTGTATGGCCGCCGTCAAAGAATCGTACGAACCCACCGGCGCCATAATTTCAAAATCGCTTCTCTTCATCATAAACAAACCGTTCTATTTCCCGGTGATTATTTTTCGTATTTCGTTTAGTTTATTCAATGCTTCTACCGGTGTAAGGTTATTGATATCGACCTGTAAAATTTCGTCCCGAACCTGTGAAAGCACAGGATCGTCCAGTTGGAAAAAACTCAACTGCATGCCACCTCTCGACGAAGCGATTTCGGCGGTAGGCTTGGCGATACCGTTCTGGCGGTTCTCCGACTCCAACTGTTTCAAAATCTGGTTGGCCCGCTTGACGATGCTCTGGGGCATACCGGCCAGCTTCGCCACATGGATACCGAAACTGTGCTCACTCCCGCCGCGTACCAATTTCCGCAAGAATATCACCTTGTTGTCGACCTCTTTTACCGAAACGTTATAATTGACAATGCGTTTATAAGTACGTTCCATTTCGTTCAGCTCGTGATAATGGGTAGCGAACAACGTCTTGGCACGAGCTTTGGGGTGTTCGTGTATGTGCTCGACAATAGCCCACGCGATAGATATACCGTCGTAAGTACTCGTTCCCCGTCCCAACTCGTCGAACAGAACCAAACTCCGCTCCGACAGATTGTTGAGAATATCGGCTGCCTCGGTCATCTCGACCATAAAGGTAGATTCGCCGAGCGAGATATTGTCCGATGCCCCTACACGAGTGAAAATCTTGTCCACAATCCCTATCTTAGCAGCCTCGGCCGGAACGAAACTTCCTATCTGAGCCATCAGAACAATCAAAGCGGTCTGGCGCAACAACGCCGATTTACCGGCCATGTTGGGTCCCGTTATCATCATGATTTGCTGCTTGTCGTTGTCGAGCTCGACACTGTTGCTGATGTAGGGTTCGCCCGGTGGCAACTGTTTCTCGATAACTGGGTGACGTCCTTCCTTGATGTCGATAACCAGCGAATCGTTTACTTCGGGACGAATATACCGGTTTTCCACGGCCGACTTCACGAACGACAACAAGCAGTCGAGCCGCGCAATGAGATTGGAATCGAGTTGTATGGCAGGAATATACTCCGTCAATGCAAGAATCAAATCATTGAACAACTGCGTTTCCAATGAAAGAATCTTCTCTTCTGCCCCCAAAATCTTCTCCTCGTATTCTTTCAACTCTTGGGTGATATAACGCTCTGCGCTCACCAACGTCTGCTTTCTGATCCAATCGGAAGGAACCTTGTCCTTGTGAGTATTGCGCACTTCGATGTAATACCCGAATACGTTGTTATACCCGATTTTCAAGCTGGGAATACCCGTTTTCTCACTCTCGCGCTGCTGCACGTGCAACAAATAGTCTTTCCCCGAATAGGAAATTTCTCGCAACTCGTCGAGTTCGTCGTTCACACCCTTGCGGATAATTCCTCCCCGATTCACCAAATTGGGCGCATCGGGATTAATTTCATGTTCGATTCGGTCCCTGATGATCGTACAGCAATTCAGTTGCTCCCCGATACGTTGCAATACAGGTTCATCGCTCTGCTCGCAAACAGCCTTGATAGGCTCTATCGCCGACAATGCCACCTTCAACTGAACCACCTCGCGAGGCGAAATACGCCCCACCGCTACTTTCGAAATGAGGCGTTCCATATCGCCTATCGTATCGAGTTGCGGATCGATAACCTCCCTAACTTCGGGGTGGCGGAAAAAGAATTCCACTCCGTTCAACCGATCCTCGATAGGCTTCACATCTTTCAACGGAAAGACAACCCACCGTTTGAGCATACGCGCCCCCATCGGGGTGACAGTCCGGTCTATCACGTCGAGCAGGCTTTTTCCCCCTTCGTTCATCGGAGAAAGCAATTCGAGACTCCGCACCGTGAATTTATCCAATCGCACATACCGCTCCTCCTCGATACGAGACAGCGATGTAATGTGCGAAATCTGCGTATGCTGTGTAATATCCAAATAATGAAGCAGAGACCCCGCGGCGATAATGGCGTTGGGCATATTGTGAATTCCGAAACCTTTGAGGTTTTTCGTCTCGAAGTGACGCAATAAGCGATCCAAAGCGGCATCCTCGGTATAAACCCAATCGTCCAACTCGAAAGTAAAAAAACGGGAACCGAAATGCTCCTCGAACAATTTCCGTTTCGTACGCTCGAACAGCACCTCTTTCGGAGAGAAATTGCCCAACAGCTTGTCCACATAGTCGAAATCTCCCTCGGCGGTCAAGAACTCACCCGTCGATATATCGAGAAAAGCCACACCCACTTTGTTACCTTTCCCGAAATGAACACCCGCCAAGAAATTATTCTCTCGGTGATCGAGAATATTGTCGTTAATCGACACACCCGGTGTTACCAATTCCGTAATACCGCGCTTGACCAATTTTTTTGTCAGTTTCGGGTCTTCCAGCTGTTCGCAAATAGCCACCCGTTTTCCGGCACGCACCAATTTGGGAAGGTAAGTATCGAGAGCATGATGGGGAAAACCGGCCAACTCCACATACTGGGCGGCGCCATTTGCCCGGCGAGTCAATGTAATCCCCAATATTTCCGATGCCACCAAAGCATCGTCCGAAAACGTTTCATAAAAGTCCCCCACCCTGAAAAGCAATATCGCATCGGGATGCTTGGCTTTCATCTCGATATACTGTTTCATCAGCGGAGTTTCGACAATTTCCTTGGCCACGATATATTTCTTTTATATTCGTATGAATAATCCTGTTTAAGAGAAACAAAGATAACATTTTCGACCGGAATTGTGAAATTAAAAAAATGTAAGAAACTGTTTTTATTTTTTTCTATTCCTCACTTCATCGCTGCCACTCCCCGTTTCCTCCTCTCCCCTGCGTTTCGAAAAACAAAAAGTCAGCTCTTAAAACGACGAGTAAGATTTATGCTTCTCTATTGAAACAGCTCTCTCCCTCCTCCCGCCAGACCTTGTAACATTCGAAACATTTCACTCCTCCCCTTGCCGTGTCCCGTAGCACTACGGGGTGTTTTACAACGCAAAATATAGCGTAGGACGGAGGGGGTTAAAGAAATACCAGCAATAAGAGCAACAGAGACAAGACTTCTCTCCCCCGCTCATCGTAGATGAGATGGGACGAGTTCACCACCGACAAACTATACTTTCAGGAAAATATTTTTCCGATACAGAAAATAAAGGAAGAACCAGCAACAAGCGACATATCCTGCACGAAGGACGACCGCACCGGCAGGCTCACCGGCACATTCTCCCACCCATTGGGATATACCTCCGAACAAAAACTTATTCATGTGAGAAAATCCTACCACCTGCTGCGCCAGATAAATCGTTATCGAATTTAGTCCTATCACTCGGAAAAAGAGAGTCCACGATTTCCACCCTTTCACATCGACGATATAATAGAACAAAGCGAATGACAAGAACGAAAGCCCTCCCACGAAACAGGTAAACGAACTGCTCCAAAGCATTTTGTTAATCGGAAATACGGTATTCCAAATCAGCCCTATGGCGACCAACACAACACCGATTCCCGACAACAGCAAACTCTTTCTCTCTCCGCTTCCCAAGCGGGTGGAACGGACGATTTCTCCCGCATAAATTCCCAATAATGCCGTGGCTATCGCCGGAAGCGTGCTCAACAGGCCCTCCGGGTCGAAATTACCGTATATCAATTTCCCCGGCAAACAATGCCGATCGATATATCCGACCAGATTCCCTTCGATAGAAAGAGGGGAAGCTCCCGCAGCATCGGGAGCCGGCACAAAGGCCAACAGCAACCAATAACCCACCAAGATAAAAACAATCAAACCATATTGTACCGACTTTTTCAAACTCATGTAAATGAAAGCCCCGAACATCCACGCCAGCCCGATACGCCCCAAAACGCTTGCCAAGCGCACATCGGGGAAATTCAACTGTAAGAATCCGTTATACAAGAATCCCAGCAAAACGAGGGTGACACCCCGGCGGAGAACCCTCAGGTAAATGTGTTTGTCGCTCGATCCGCTCCCCCTTTGCTTGGCCAATGAAAACGGGAAAGATATACCTGCGATAAACAAGAACAGAGGGAATATCATATCGTGCTGGGTAAACCCGTCCCACGGGACGTGCCGCATGTGCCCCGCTATGACATCGCCCACCGCCGTCGGGTGCAAGGCATTCAAGGCGACTACCAACGGGGCGAAACCCATAATAAAAAGCATATCGAATCCCCGAAGGGTATCCAATGACAACAAACGTGTGTTTTTCTTTGTTTCCATATCCGAATTCTGTTTTTCTGTATAGTATACAAGCGACTCGGCTCGTTTATCCAATGATGCGTTACACTCCCTAATCCGCACCCGCAGCGATCCCGATCGAATGTATGTCTCTGCCTATTTCGACAACAGCTTTTTTATCCGTTCCACATCGTCTTCCCGTTCCGGGGGAATAATTCCCCGTTGATAGAAATCTTCGAAATCCGAGAGAAAGTCCTCTTTTAACTCTTCCTTGTATCGCAGGTATATCTCTTCCGCCTCGGCATATCGACCTTGAAGAAGAAGGGATGCCGCAAGATTTGTATAAATAGTATGATGAGTAGAATCATATTTTGCTCCCTCACGGGCATACCGTTCAGCTTCTTCAAAATTGCCCCGAGCGAGAAATA
>ERZ779643.1809-NODE-1809-length-13458-cov-4.655226_pt1 | contig 13458 bp, 7 predicted proteins | sample MGYA00511564_ERZ779643 | MGnify/ENA primary metagenome ERZ779643 (study PRJEB29588, sample SAMEA2147114) | human gut metagenome | biome: human gut; feature: human-associated habitat; material: faeces | place: Denmark | collected 2008/2010 ... | reverse complement strand
AGTGCGCAGCAGCGGAGCTGCTGGATCTGCCGCCATTTTGCGCCAGATAATACCCAGTAGGATATGACGCACAGCATCATATCACTGGGCAAGGCGTTCCCCCTTGACTCCCTTCAAAGAGCTGGTCTCGCCTGTCGGCTCGGTCGGTTCTTCTTCGGTGTCGGTCTGCCTGCAAGCGGTTCCTGCCCGATCTCCTCCGGTGTATGGCTTCTTCTTGGTGCGCTCATATCATGGCGGCACTTCTCCGAAAAAGCATATTAACTTGCAGCCGATCATGTTGTTGTCAAGGTGCGATGCTGTGTTGCAAGAAGTCGAGGGCTTTCAAAAGTACGAGTGGGACTGTTTTGAAAAGTAGTCCCTATACCCTATACAAACTTAAAGGGGTATTTTTAAACGGGGTCTTATGAAAATTCGGAAATTTTTCACTTTTTCAAACAACCTCCTATATCTATAGCATTCTAAAACGGGTGTTTGGCAACCTGATTTTCAAATTTTGTTTGGAAAACTTCTTACACCAATATGAATCTATAGGGCCGTTTTGGAATACAATTTTGGACAAAAAGAAAAAACGGCAAAGTTCGCAATAGAACCTTACCGTTTCTGGGCATGCTGCACAGCAGCACCGTATTATTTGTTTTGGTTTATTATTTCATAACTGCGTTCAGCAATGTCTGATAGTCACTTACCACATCGTATACCACGTTTTCATCGTTCAATGCCTTGAAATGTGCGCGGGCACAATCAATTTTCGCCTGTTCTACCGGGGTGATGTGATTGAGCTTCATGGAATCCAGTGTGCCTTTGGTTTCAGCAACAAAGTAGATGTGCTTGACTGTGCCCTCATAGAACGCAATCGCCCAGTCGGGATTGTATTTTCCAACAGGTGTGGAAATATAGAATCCATCTGGCAGCTTTACATAGACTGCCACATCACGGTTCGTATCGAGGTCGGCGGCAAAATCACGCTCATTACTTGAATCGTAAATCAAATGGTCATACAGATGCCGCTGTACTTTCATGACGTTCGTACCGAGTTTTCCCTTCAAGGTCGGCTCAGTGAAAATGTCCGTATCGTAATGTTCATCCAGAATATTGTAGGTGATATGCTGGATGATGGCCGTTGCCTTTTCGTCATTGATGAGGGCAGCTGCTTTCAGAATAAACTCTTCCGGGTTATCCTTGAACTGATCGAATACTGCTTTTTCAATGCCAACCAGAATCTGTACAATCGCCTTGCGGGTCAGCTTGGTTTCAGCCACCAGCTTGCCAATCAGGTCATACTTGACGCTCTGGCTGGCGTGAATTTTGGTCTGTGGGTCATATTGATGCTGATCCGCTTTTGCGAAAGCAGAGCCATCTAACAGAGAATCCTTGGATTTGATCTCCGTCATTTCACCGGATTCTACTTTGAAGTAAATCTTTGATACGTTCAGATTGCGGTTGAGCGAGCGAATGGACTTTTGCACCAGTTCATCCGTGTCAAAATCCACCACATAAACCGATTTCGGGCTGATTTTGTTCCAAAGGGCCTTGAACTCCGGCATAGCCAGCTTGTCCGGGTCAATTTTCAACTCCACATTGTTGGAACGTGCATTTTCAGGCAGCATGACCTTATCGCTGTAAACAGAGTCCAGCAGGTCAATGACCGATGCTGCACAGTCTGCAACTTCTTCTGCCACCTGCACCGCATGGTTTGCATGGTCGGTATAGTACTTGTCCGTCAGCGCACCATGGCGGTCCACATAGCCATTCTGGACCAGATCAAAATAGATGGCAGTGGCGGTGTCTGCATCCACAATCTGTTCGTTGCCGTTTGCGTCCGTAAGAACTCTGCCAACAAACAAGGCTGCATCCACCTTTCTGGGGCGGTTTGCAACTGCTTCGGCCAGTTCGCTTTGCAGGCCTTTGGCGAAGCTGTCATAACTTTCACTGGCGATGACAGTCAGGATGTTGATGTTATGCACATCGTTGCCCAGAACATTCGCATCCATACGTTCACCGTTCTGGTTGACGCACAGACGCAGGCCGCGGCCAACCTCCTGCCGTTTGCGGACTTCACTGCTGCTCTGTTTCAGGGTGCAGATCTGGAACACGTTCGGGTTATCCCATCCTTCCCGGAGGGCAGAGTGCGAGAAGATAAAGCGCACGGGGGAACGCTTGGGGTCCCGGTCAAGAAGAAGCTCCTTGTTTTTCATAATCAGGTCATAGGCACTGATGTCATTGGAGGTTTTCTCCCGCTTATCATCGCCTGCAACCTGATTGACAAAATGGCCTTTCTTATCCACCGAAAAATAACCCGCATGGGTATCGTGTGCAGAAATTGCTTTCAGGTAGCGGATGTAATCATCCTCGCCCAGCGAAAGCTGCATCTGGCCGACAATATCCTCGTACTCCTGCTCAAACATCTCTGCATAAATACCGTTGTAGGGCTGACCAGCGGCATCGTAGCACTTGTACTTGTCCACCTCGTCAATAAAGAACAGGCTCAGCACTTTAATGCCCTTGTGGAACAGCTGACGTTCCCGCTCAAGATGCGAAAGGATCGTTTCCCGAATCTGGATGCGGCGCAGCTGGTCCTCGTCCACCTTGCCGACCACATCTCCGGCAAACAATCGGACACCATTCAGAAATTCAATGTGGTTATCACGGCCATCAATCTCTTTCACCACATAGCCATCCTTATATTCGTCCAGATTGCCGGAGTGGTCATAGAGGTTGAATTTCAGCCCAACGGTGCGCGTTACTTTGCGCAGGCCGGATTTTCCCTTGCAGTCGAACTGGATCGTTGCCGTAGGGTCTGCCTTGGAAAGATTGATGCTTTCCAGATAGACAAACCCATCCGTAGCGGTACTGCCGGATTCCGTAATGCCTTTGACCACGATTTTCTTAACCAGACGCTTATTATAGGCTTCCATTGCATCCAGCCGGTAGACCATGTTGTAGATGCTGTCTGCACGGTGGGTAGCCGAGTAGCGCAGAGTAATCATCGGGTTGAACTCTTTCATCCGCTCTTTGGTCTGCTTGCCCTCCACCGACTGCGGTTCATCAATAATCAGGATCGGGTTCGTCTTTGCAATAATGTCAATGGGCCGACGGGAACGGAACTCGTCCAGCTTCATATAAATACGGCGGGCATCTTTGCCTTTGGCATTGAACGCCTGCGAATTGATGATCATGACATTGATGGAACTATCCGAGGCAAAGCGGTCAATTTCCGTCAACTGTGCGGAGTTGTAGATAAAGAAGCGGATCTTCTTGCCGTACTCTTCTGCAAAGTGATCCTGTGTGACCTCAAACGATTTATACACACCCTCACGGATGGCAACACTGGGCACGACCACGATAAACTTACTCCAGCCGTAATGCTTGTTCAGCTCATACATGGTCTTGATATAGGTGTAGGTTTTGCCGACACCTGTTTCCATCTTAATGGTAAGGTTATAGTGTCCCTCCAACTGCTTGGATGGTTCAATCTGGTTGGTGCGCTAGATTTTTTGCAGGTGTTCCAGAATAATACTGTCGCTCAGCTCTGGTACAATATGTTCATTGCGCCAGCCTGTGAAGCTTGTTTCCATATCAGTCTGGTAAATGCCGCTGCCGTTGTCGATGCGGTAATTCGTAGTCAGGTAGGGCTGGCCTGCAAAGACGTCCACCACGGCTTTTGCGGCATCTGCCTGAAATTTCTGGTGTTTGAATTGAAGTTTCATCTGCTGTTCTCCCTCAAATCACCTTGACATCGGTATCCGGCGCATACAGCTTGAAAATTTCAAACACGTTGATCTTTTCCGGGCTGCTGGCAAAGGAAGAATCCCGGAACACTGCACGGCGCGGCTTGCGCTTGGCGATTTCCTTGATAACATTTTCCGGCACATTGCTGTCAAAGCAGGCAATCAGGGCATCGGGAACATTCAGCGCAGCATCGCCGGGTGCGTAGGTATGGACGGTACAGCTGCCGATTTTCTCAGACCGATACGGCATGGACAGCGGCAGTCCCCAATCCAGCAGACAGCCAAATAGCAAATCAAGGTCGGTGCGGTCCTCTTTGATGTTGCTTTCCAAATCTTCGAGGTTGGTCTGGGAGTATTCTTCGGCAGAATAATAGACGTCCTTCATATTGGTATCGTCCAGCTTGAAAACACGGAAGCCAATGTCCAGATTCTGCGTTGTTAACGGACTTCCCTCTCTGACTTTTTCGCCAGCTCTGCGGATACGCTCTTTGCCAATATCGCAAATGGTTTTATAGCCAGCTTTGTAGGCTTCGCTTTTTTCATCACAGGGCTCTGGCAACTGTACCATAATAAACTTGCGATGCCCATTGTCTTCGGTATTTAATTGCATTACAGCGTGGGCGGTGGTGGCAGAACCAGAGAAAAAGTCAAGAGTAACACAATTTTTATCTGGATACATTGAAACTATATATTTAATAAAATCTATTGATTTTGGAAAATCAAAACCAAAGCCCTGAGATTTCATCCATTTCGTTGTACTTTGAGAATCAAAAAACAAAACTGATTTGGGAAGAACCGACAAATTTTGCTTTTCAAACAAATAATTTTTAAGTCTTGGAATGCTTGTTTCGTCTGAGCCAAAGACAATTTTGTCTTCTTCTATGAGTTTTTTTATTCCATCTTCCGTATATGCCCATCCACGAGTACCTAAAGAGCAAGGCTTATTAGTGATAGGATGTATAATGTCAAATCGGTTTTTACTGCTAGGAGCTGTTAAATCACTTGTCTGATAAACGCCCTTTGAATCCGCATATGTAAAATGATCAAATTCGTAGAAGCGTGGATATTTTGTTAATTGGCCTAGTTCTGCATGGATTTCATTTGGTGATAATTTCCTCTCAACAAGAGAATTAGCACGTTTGCAGTATTCTTCTGTTGCATTTCGTGTAACACTCCATTCGGTTGGTAGATGCGTTTTATCTCGCGCATAGCATAATAAATATTCATGAGTAATAGAAACAAATTTAGAATTGTTTTTTGAAGAATTAGATGCAATTACAAATTCACAGATGAAATTTGATTCACTATAAATTTCATTGCAAATTTTACAAAGATTTTCTTGCTCACAATCATCAATACTAATAAAAACAACGCCATCATCTGTCAACAGATTCCGTGCCAGCATCAGCCGGGAGTACATCATGCTGCACCAGTCAGAGTGAAAGCGTCCGTTGCTATCATTGTTCTTGAACAGCCGATTCTCGTCCTCGTCATACATTCCCATCTGACGGTTTTCTTCATCCTGCGAACGCATGAAATCGTCTGCATAGATAAAATCGTTGCCCGTATTATACGGCGGGTCAATGTAAATCATTTTGACTTTGCCCAGATAACTCTCCTGTAACAGCTTGAGCACTTCCAGGTTGTCGCCCTCAATGTAGAGATTCTCGGTATCATCCCAGTTCTTGCTTTCTTCCGGGCAGGGGCGCAGGGTCTTGCGGATGGGCTTGTTGGCTTCCACAATGGATGCCTTTTTGCCCACCCATGTAAACTCGTATGCTTCATCCCCGTCTACAACGTCCGGCGAGAGCATCTGCTTCAGCAGTTCAAAGTTGATACCGCGCTTGTAAACCTTGTGGTCGGGGGAACTCTTTTCCTCATCCAGCATTTCTGTGATGCAGTTGGGGAAGAGCGCAGCGATTTTATCAATGTTCTGGGATGTCAGGTTAGGGGTCTGCATTTTCAGCTTGTCCATTCGGATTCTCACTTTCTTCTATGGGAGGAGTTTCACCAATATTTTTCTCCAAATCATCTTGAGGCTTTGAAAGTTCACCATGTTGAGCTTCAAGAATACGGAGGATGTTTTGATATTGCTCCTTGATTTCGGGAGAACTTAATGTTTGCACCAATTTTATGTAGTCTGGCATTTTTTGTGAGGCTTCTTCAATAGTCTTTGCCCATTCAGAATATTTGGACGATACTGCGTCTTGGGCAAGTAAAACTTGCAAATTTCGAACAGCAGGCGGAATTTCAGATTGCAACACAATATCGTGAAAAAGTTTCTCGTACGGAGAATTTGGCACATGGACGGATATTGCCGTAGCCGTTTCGTGGTCTCTAAGAGCTTGGTTTAGAGTGGAGTTAAAAGACTGTGTATCATTCGCTTCTTCTTTTTCCGGGGATTTAACAAGTTTATTTAACTCGTCATCCAACTGGTCATTTATCTTTTTGATTACACCTAGTGCTGAAGTATAAGAAGCCGCATCCATATTATGTGCGTGCATAACATCGTTTCGATAATTTTTCACCCGAATAAAGTCGCTTCGCAGAACAGAAATGGTTTCATGGCCGATTAGAGAATCCCATACGGTGTTTTCAGAAAGATTATTGATAGTATTTATAAGCTCATCTCTTGTAAATTGCCATGATTTTTCATTGATGTTCTTTTTGACATCTTTTATAAATTGAGCATCTGTAAAAAGCAGTTCAAAAATCGTGCCAAGATCTTTGCTCTCTAACTCCTTGATATTTTGAGAAGCGGTAGCATCATGTTGCAAAGCACTTTTTAAGTATAAAAGTTTCCGCAATTTTCTTTCAAACTCATTAAAGTACGGATAAAGAGATTTGTTAAAATATGCGGCACTTTCATTTGTCAAAATTGTCGGATTGAATTTTGACATAATATAATCATTTGTTTTTGATAATATTTTTGCACTTGGTAGATTTTCGCCAGAAGCCTCATAGACAGCAATCCAACAAGAGGAATCTTCTATGTTTTGAATTGAACAGCGAACATTTTCCGGCTTGTAAGATTCAACTTCTGCTTTGTGGGTATCTTCAACGAATAGATATTCCTGTTTCACCTGTTTTGCCATTCCTTTCGCATTTCATCAACGGACTTTCCAAGGATTTTCGCTTCGAGATAATATGCTTTCCACTGCAAATCTTGATATAGATTTTCTTTTGACGCTTGTTGAATTGAAACACCAGAAGGAACATTTGCATGAAGCAGATTCCAAATCATTTTATTATCTGGATGCTTTGCGTTTGTTTCACAAATCTTTTGGCGAGCAACATCTTCATCGAATGGAATTGTTTGCAAAATTTTCTGAATATCGTCAATAGTTGACCGCATATCTGCTATTTCAGCGGCGGTATGAACCGATGAAAGATTGTTATCCATCTTATAACTCCTCCTTTGTAAGTTGTTCCAGATTCTTTTTTAATTGTTTCAGTTCCGCATTCATCTCTACCTGACGATTGAACTGTTTTTCTTTCCGAATCTTATTCTCCAATGCCGCAATCTGCTTTTGCAGTTTTTCACGTTCCGCAGAGCGTTGGATGTTCTCCGCAATGCTGTATGCGGCATTCCAGCTCTCACCCTGCAATCGGGCAATCTGCCGCACCAGTCCATCGTAAACCGCCTCTAAGCTCAGGCCGCTTATCGCAAAGGACAATTCTGTTTCTGGCATCCAGTCTGTATGCAGATAGCAGCTTACCTTGGCACTGCTGTTCGCAGATGTATCTTTACAGCCGATCCAAGCCTGCACCTTATTCTCATAAGAAAGAACAAACAGAATGTGATAGGGGATTTCACTGTCGATTTGGCGCAGAACAGCTTCATCCAGTTTTGGTCCGGTCAGACACAGCTCGAAAATCTCGATCTCTGTCACCCGCTCTCCGGCAGTGAGATTCAAGGTGGACACTGCCAGCTTGTTGCGCCAGTAGATACAGCGCAGCTGGTCTGCAAACAATCGCTTGACTGCCGCTGGAACGGCAGCATTTTCATAGAACTTCTGTTTCGGAATCCGTTTGTTAAACTCCGTGGAGGGTGGAAAGCCCAGCATTGATCTCACCTCTTATTGTACCACAAGGAAGCAAATCAGTTCAAAGTCATCCAGCCCGGAAATCGAAGAAAGCAGGGCCGTCGTACCGCCCATCTTGAACAGACTGTCAATGTCGCTCTCTTCCTTTGCATCCAAAATGGAATTGATGGCCTCGCTCAGCAATTCAGAATAGGCCGACATATTCTTTCCATCGTCCGTGGCCTGATTGAACTGTTGGCAAAGGCTCTGGTCGGGTTCGGTTTTGCCTTTGCAGAGCAGCCGCAGACGATCCAGCAGCTCTTTCGGAGAAAGATAATCGCAGACAGTCGAACCATCCTGCCCAATATAAACCATGTAGAATGGATGCAGACGGTTTTGCTGATCCACATTGATCTCATTGTTGATGTTTTTCAGAACAAAGATCACACCCGGAGGTGCATCGGGCGTAGATGCAACAATTGCGTGCATCCCAAGCGGCGTATGTTCCACATCATCGTGTTTCTTCATATAGTCCAGCAAGTCCAGCCGGAACTCGTTCAATCCCAAGTCCATAATGGAAATGCCGCCCGACATTTCTTCCAGATCGACTACCTCATTCTTTAACCGTTTGAGCTGTGCACTGCGATATTCCAAATCGCCTTTTTCTTCCGGGCTGATGAGGTTATCATCCCCTGTGGAAGTCATGACCGTCAGCTTCATTCGGGTTTCCACGCGGCCCTTCAGGTTGATGTACTCATCCAAATCCACATCCGGCCAGAAGTTGACCAACTGGATGCAGCGATTCTGGCTTCCGATGCGGTCAATGCGGCCAAAACGCTGGATAATGCGCACAGGATTCCAGTGAATATCATAGTTGATCAGATAATCACAGTCCTGCAAGTTCTGACCTTCGGAAATGCAGTCGGTGGCGATCAACAAATCAATATCCGCCTGATTCGCGTTCGGCAGGCTGTCCCGCCGCTTGGAAATGGGCGAAAAGCAGGTGAGAACTGTATTCAGATCACCACTGAGTTTGGGAATGGTTGTTTTACCATCCACGCTGCCGGTGATTTCGGCAGTGTTCAGCCCAAACGCTTGCTTTACATAGCCGGAAACATTCTGATACAGATAGTCAGCAGTATCTGAAAACGCAGTAAAAATAATGATTTTCCGGTTGCCGGGATTGATGGGATGCCTTTGCTTTTCGTCAATCAGGCGCAGCAGTTCTTGCAGCTTGGCATCGTATGCAGGTGTGATATCCTGCACCATCAGGGAAAGAAGCTCCAGATTTTCAGCATCCTTTTCCAGATCATGCAGCCACGAAACATGATCCATATCCGCAAGATCAATCTTTACTTTGCGGCCGACTGTAAAAATGTCGTTGTTCTGGTCATCATCGTCCCAATCGGTTGCATCGGAAATGTCGTTCAGCTCCAGCACACGGCTGCCATTTTGATAGGAACGTACCGATTGCATGGTATCTTCAATCAGTTTACTGATTCGGTCAATCGTCAGCCGGAACGCATAAACAGAACTTTCCAGCCGTTTGAGCAGGTTAATGCTCATCAGACGGCGGATTCCCTCTTCACGGCCTGCCTGCGTCAGTCCCTTTCCATGCTGGCTGGGGTCGATGTATTTGGAGATCCGAGAGGACAGAATAAAGCTGGTTGGTGTGTAAATGTGCAGCGTCAGCGAATCCAGTACATTATAGATCTGCTGATAGTTGATTGCATTATCAAGACTTGTCAGGCACGGCTGCACAGAGATCGGCTTCACCCGTTCCGGGAAAGTACCAACATCAGAAATATTATAGTATTTTTCGATATGTCGGCGAGAACGTGCAATCGTTACACTGTCCAGCACCTCAAAGAAATCGAAGTCCAGTGCCGCAAGCAGCGCATTTGTGGTACGCTCTGTGACAGGAAGCTTGCTCCATGTATTGAAAGCCTTTTGCGCCTGCCGGAAAATTTCATCAATCGGAGACGAAGTATTCAGCTTTTCATTGATTTTTCCGGCATCTCCCTCATAGGCAAGCGCAAGTTGGTTTTTCAAATCCACAAAACGATTATTTACGGGTGTTGCCGAAAGCATCAGCACCTTGGTGCGCACCCCAGAACGAATCACGCAATTCATCAATTTTGTGTAGCGGTTTTCTTTCTCATCAGTAGAGGTATTACTGCCATTGCGGAAATTGTGGCTTTCATCAATCACAACAAGGTCAAAGTTCCCCCAGTTAAGTGCAGCAAGGTCAATACCGTTAGAGGTTCCGCCGGAACGGCTCAGATCTGTATGGTACAACACATCGTAACGGAAACGGTCTTCTACCAGTGGATTGTTGACGTAGTTGCCTTTATAGATGTTCCAGTTTGCTGCCAACTTTTTGGGACAGAGTACCAAAACGGATTTGTTGCGATTTTCATAGTACTTGATTACAGCCAGTGCAGTGAACGTCTTGCCAAGGCCCACGCTGTCTGCAAGAATGCAGCCGTTATACTGTTCCAGCTTGTGGATAATGGCCAACGCTGCATCTCGCTGAAAATCATAGAGCATATTCCAGATTTTACTCCGCTTGAAGCCCGTAGCTTCGTTTGGGAGGTTATCTTCTGACACATCCTCCAAAAATTCACTGAAAATATTGTAGAGGGTGAAGAAATAGATAAAGTCCGGGCTGTTTTCTCGATAAGCTGTGCTGATGCTTTGCAATACAATGTCTGTAACATCCTGAAGTCGGGAAGAATCATTCCAGATTTCATCAAACAGCGATAAAAAGTAACGGCCGTTTTCAAAGGCTTCGGTTCGCTGAACAGGGTAGTATGCGTTGTTTCCGCGTTCACAACCAAGGTCAACCGTTGTAAACCCACTGATTGGCATATAGGAACTTTCACCAACCGTCATGAAACCGGGCATTTGCTCTCCACTGACGTTGGAACGAAATTTTACTTTCCGTCGCACCCAGTCGGCACATTCTTTCGCCAGTGCTTTTTGGGTGAGTTCATTCCGCAAGCGAACCTCAAATTCTGTGCCGTAAAGGCTCTTTTCGCGGGTCAATTTCGGAATATAGAACTCTCGCCGCTCTTTTGGCGTGTTTTCCTGCACAAAGGTCGGTGAAGTAAAAATAAAGCGAAGTTCCGAGATTTCTTTCAACTGCTTCTTTAATTCCTGATACGCATAAATGGAAAAACAGGCCGCAGCAATGGACACGCGGCTCCCTTTCTGCATAGTATCCTGTAAATCTTCCCGAACAGTATGGTTGATATTATCCAGAATTTTCATAGAAGAGTCCCCGCAATCGACTGACTAAAGCGAAAATTAACTTTCAACGACAAGATACAATAACACATTTTAATGATACTCTAATCCGGTCGGAAAATCAATCGTTGCTCAGGCAGAAAAGCTCGGCAGGCACGAAACGGATAAAAAGTTTTGAATTTGGCCTTCAAATAAGGTATAATGAATTTACAAACGTTAAAGATTAAGAAGCGAGCAGGTGATACCATGCCTTTTCCCCTCGACCATTACATTGAAGCCTCTTATGTTGATTACAAGGAACGTCTTGAAGAGAAAAAGCCGCGCAGCTGGCTGAAATCCGTGTCGGCATTTGCCAATACCGAGGGCGGACACCTGATTTTTGGCGTAAAGAATGAGCCGCGCGAGGTCGTAGGATTAGAAAATCCGCAGGCTGTGGTAAGCAGATTGACGGAACTTATCAAGGTCCGCATTGACCCTACACCACGCTATCGAGTGCGGGAGGTCGAAATAGAGGGCAAGTCCTGCGTTGATCTGGAAGTACAGGACGGCCCGGCGTATCCATATTATTATGCCTTTGACGGTTCCCATACGGCCTATGTGCGGCATGGCGACCAGTCCGAAGAAGCCACTTCACGGGAACTGAACGAATTGATTTTGCAGGGCATGAACCAGACTTTTGATGCCCTGCCCAGTTCTTATCGAGTGGGTGATGTCAGTTTTACACTGTTGGCCGCAACGTTTAAGAATCTGAAAAAAGAGGATTTCGACCTCGAAAAAGACTTGCCCTCCGCAGGATTGGTAACAGACGATGGACAGATTACGAATGGCGGCCTGCTGCTTTGCGATCAGGGCGTTCTGAAACAATCCCGTATTTTCTGCACCCGCTGGAAAGGCAACTACAAGGGCAGCATTGAAGAAGATGCTCTGGATGACAAGGAATTTCAAGGTGCAAGTCTGATCACGCTACTGCAAAATGCGGAAGATTTTGTCCGCAACAACAGCAAGAATCCCTGGAGCATCCGTGGTATGACCCGCGAAGAACGCAGTGATTACCCGTATAAGGCCGTTCGTGAGGTGCTGGTCAATGCGCTGATCCATCGGAATTATCAGATTCTTGGTTCGGAGATTCATGTGGAAGTGTTCGATGATCGGCTGGAGATCACTTCGCCGGGCGGCATGATGAATGGCCGCAGGGTGCAGGATATGGATATCCGGCATATTCCGTCTATGCGGCGCAATCAGGTGATCTCGGATGTGTTCTCGCGGCTTGGCTTTATGGAGCGCCGTGGCAGCGGCATTGACCGCATCCTGAACTCTTATGTGGAAGTAGCCCAGAAGCCGACATTCTACTCAGATTCGGATTTCTTTATCGTTACGCTGCCGAATAGAAGTGTAGCGACTCCGGCACAGATCAGTATGGAAAGTGTGGCAAGTGGTGCGGAAAGTGCGGAAACCTCTGCGGAAAGTGCGGAAACTTCTACAGTGCTCCACGGAATGAGTACGGATGCAGAAGTGAGTGAACTTTGCGAAAGGCTGAATGGCACGAGACTAACTGCAAGTACAAAAGAGCGGACGCTTGAACTTTTCAAGAGATATCGGTATCAATATCAGTTCCGCAGCATAAACGTTGCACAGCTATATGGCGTTCGGAAATCTCGTGCGTCCTCTATTATCAAGAATCTTATCAAGCATGGATTGGTGACGTCACCAGAATATGGCGTATACCAATTTGTGAAGAAGTAACACCGCTATCAACAGGTGGTTTTTGAAAACCAAGCGGTGAAGCTGTTACAGCCCATGGAACGTCTTAATATAATTTGAATTATCATAATCGAAATTATATTAACCACTTGTGTGAAAATGCCCACTCCCCTGAGAACTCCTCAGACGAGTGGGCATTCTTCTTCCTGCATATTAGATTTACCTCTGTGGTCACTCAAATCGCCACCAAGTCATGGATCAAAAATCATCATTTTTCATTTGTCCCAGAGTAAGTGCACGGTTTCTGCACACTTTTTGCACACCGGCGGGAAAGCCGTGTTTTTCCTTGCATTGTCTGCATTCTGTGCATCGTGAGCGTTTTTTCCATACTTTTTTCAGGCGAACAGCAGGCGGGTGAACTCACGCCGCTGCTCGGGGTTCATCTGTCGGACAACTTTCAGCATCCCTTCCGGGGTGATCTGGATGCTGTCCGGCAGATTTTCTTTTACCGGCACAGAGCCGGATTTAGGGGAACCGATGTCCTGTGAATAGAAGTCTGCTTCCAGCTTCTCAGCCAGCTCCAACCGGGGCTTGTCCTGCGTGTGGGCGTAGGTGTCCATCAGGATGCCGGTGGTGGCGTGACCGGTGTTGCCCTGCACGGCTTTGATGTTGCCGCCGGATTCAATCAACTGGTAAGTGGCACTGGAGTGGCGCAGACCGTGGAACACGATCTTCTCAAACTCCGGGTGCTCTGC
>ERZ779643.1805-NODE-1805-length-13481-cov-1.916803_pt1 | contig 13481 bp, 11 predicted proteins | sample MGYA00511564_ERZ779643 | MGnify/ENA primary metagenome ERZ779643 (study PRJEB29588, sample SAMEA2147114) | human gut metagenome | biome: human gut; feature: human-associated habitat; material: faeces | place: Denmark | collected 2008/2010 ... | reverse complement strand
CAGAATCTGCAGCACTACGCCCGTGAAACTCCGGTTTAATCATCCACTTCTTTGTAGTCTACGTCAAGCGCATCCGCCTCCTGCTTCATAGCCTTTGCAGCTTTTGCGGTTCTTGAAACGATCCACAGATCAGAGATTCCATCATAGATCAATGCGACTCCGATAAATTTCATTGCAAGGCTCACAACCCCAAATGCATTTACGATACAGATAATGCCGAGTGCAAGGCTGATAATTCCAAGGATCATTGGACTCCACCACTTCTCATAACCGTTTGCCTTTGTCTCAAAAGCCATTTTGATATCGCTGATCCCATGGACTGCCAGCATAACACCGATAACGATCGGAATGATCATAGCGATGTACTCCGGTCTTGCAAACAGCCAGATGCCTACTAAAACCAGGATCAGACCAAGCATTCCGTTAAAAGATGTCAGTCTGTGATTTGTAAAATATCCCACAAGATTTACAACACCCATAACAATTAAGCCAAATGCAAGCAGCATACAGATTGCACTAATTGTCTCATCTGACCAAATGATCAAAACTACTCCAAGTGCTACACACAATAACGCTGATAAAATGACATCCGCTTTTATTCTTTTTAATGTCTCTTTCATTTTTCTATCCTCTCTCTTTAACAAAAATTTTTGTCATTGCTGTTTCTTTTATAACGAATATCATACCATTCTTTTGGGTTCCGGTAAATATACAGCTTATGAAAGAAGTATAAAAAGATAAAAAAATCGTTAATTTCTTGACATACAAACATGTCTTGATTAGACTACAGTGGAAAGAATTATCATAATTTGCAAAACAATCTGAAAGGAAATAAATTACCATGGGAAAAGAAGTAAAGACGAATGCCATGCGCATTCTTGACAAAAATAAAATACCTTATGAAATTATCAATTATGAATGTGACGAATTCATCGATGGGCTTCACACAGCCGAAGCCACCGGAGCTCCGGTGGAGCAGTCTTTTAAAACACTTGTCATGCAGGGAAAAAGTAAACAATATTATGTTTTTGTACTGCCGATCGCAGAGGAAGTTGATCTGAAAGTTGCCGCAAAAACAGTCGGTGAAAAATCCGTAGAAATGATCCACGTAAAAGATATCACCGCCATTACCGGTTATGTACGTGGTGGATGCACTCCCCTTGGCATGAAAAAACAGTATCCTACCGTTCTTCATGACAGCGCCAGAAATTTTGACAAAATCTATATCAGCGGTGGACGTATCGGAACCTCCATTACCGTCAATCCGGATGCACTGCTCTCCGTAGTGCGCGGACAATATGCGGATATCATCATGCATTAATTAGCGTTTCACTTAAAAACTGCCGCTTGCAGGCTGTAAAAATCCGTAACCTAACCTGCAGGTGGCAGTTCAAATCCAAACTTCAAATTAACTTGTCAGTTCCCCAGGATTTTTTGCGAGATTCATGATCTCCTGAAGTTCTGCGCCCTCCACCGGTGCATTTCCATAGCTGACGTGTTTTGCATCCTCTGTCACGCCGCCGAGAAGTCTTACATCCTTCTCTTTTGTCATCTCGATCGTATAATAATGCGCCTCATCTTTTAATGGATTGTATGTAATATAGATTCTGTAGCAAAGTGGCGGCACTAATCCTTTATCCGGAAGATCCACGCGGATAAGTGTCAGATCCTCTGAAATATCCAATGCCATAACGGAATAATCATCCTCTGTATACGGATAAAGTTTTGGCTCTTTGAATGCTGCCGCAAAAAGCTCATTGACGAATGCCTCTTTCTCATCGCAGAGTTTTTGCACGAATTCCGCTTTTTCTGTATACAAGCGCTTTGGAATCACAGAAAATTCTGTCTGATTTTTCACAAATGCCTGAAACTGCTGTGGTGTCATTTTGATCTGCTTTGGCTGTTTTGCCATTTTCTCATCTGCCTCATGCAGTTTCTGGATCAGTTCAATCTTCAATACCAGATTATCGGTAAATGGATTGATGACCATTCCGCTTAAATTCAATTCCGGTTTTACGGCAACGCTGTTGCACGCCGGGAATGGCATGCTTAAGAGTGCCTGGCTTTTTGGTGCATTTGCCATCTGCTCTTTGGAGGTGTACACTACAAAATACTGTTCGCCGGCACCGCTCTTTAAAAAGCAGGGAGTTGGCTGATCCGGTGCTTTTAACATTGCCGGAACTAACAGTTTTGTCGGACGAAGCAGATTTAAGACTGCTGTAAGCTTTTCTTTTGTCCGGTCTGCTGCATAATCTTTGATTGCCTCCTCCAATCTATCATTTGTGATTTCCATTGTTGTCTTTTCTTCCATAATAATTCCTTCATCCATAAACAGCACCTTCGTTCCGACCTCTCTTGCAAATCCCATTTCATGGGTAACAACCACCATCGTCATACCGGAATCTGCAAGCTCCTTCATAACGGCAAGAACCTCACCCACCATCTCCGGATCGAGTGCGGAGGTCGGCTCATCAAACAGCATGACCCTTGGATTCATGGCAAGGGAGCGGACAATCGCAATACGCTGCTTCTGTCCACCGGATAACTGGCTCGGAAAGGAATCTGCCTTTTCTTTCAGGCCGACACGCTCTAAAAGCTTCAAAGCATTCTCACTGGCTTCCTCCCTGCTCTGCAGCTTCAGCTTCACAGGTGCAAGGGTAATATTATCCATAATGGAAAGGTTATTAAAAAGATTAAAGTTCTGGAATACCATTCCCATATGCTGACGTACGTGATTGATGTTTACCTTATCACTTGTAATCAGCTGTCCATCAAACCAGATCTCACCGCTTGTCGGTGTTTCCAGTAAATTGAGGCATCTAAGGAACGTACTTTTACCGGAGCCGGAGGGACCGATAATAACGATCTTTTCTCCCTGATGTACATGATAATTCACGCCACGAAGTACGTGGTTATTGTCAAATTTTTTATGAAGATCCTTAACGATTATCACTCTTACGCAGCCTCCTCTCCAATACACCCAGCAGAATGGTTAAAATCTTGATAATCACAAAGTAAATCACTGCTGCACCAATCAATGGCATAAATGCTTCGTAGGTTCTCGAAGAAATCTGGTTTGCGGCTCTGGTAAGATCTGTCAGGCTCACGTAGCCGACAATCGCGGTCTCCTTTAACAGCACGATAAATTCATTACCGATCGGAGGCAGCACATTCTTGATTGCCTGTGGAATGACTATATAGATCATGGTCTGTGCCTTGGATAAACCAAGTGATCTGCCGGCTTCCGTCTGTCCTTTGTCTACTGCAAGGATTCCGGCACGGACAATCTCTGCCACATAAGCGCCGCTGTTGATACCAAAAGAAAGAACTGCAACAAGTACACCGTTCTTACAGCTCTTCATAATGATGAACCACATAATTAACAGCTGCAGCACCGACGGTGTTCCACGGATCACGTCAATATAGCAGTTCGCGATAAAGGACCAGATGGTTCCCTTTCCTTTCTTTCCGGTGGAAAGCTTCATCAGTGCAATCACCGTTCCAATTACCAGTCCGAGGATTGCGGCAAAAAACGCAACCTTCAGTGTCACTCCCAGTCCGGCAAAATATAATTTCCACCGGTCTTCTGCAAGGAATGCTTTATAAAAGCTTCCTTCTACCTTGTTCAACCATTCCAACATCTGTGCTTAACCCTTCCTGTTTGACTATGTATATGTATGTGCTCTACACTCAAAAATGATCCACTGGATCATTTTCTCATATGCATGGCAATGAAAAGAGGATAGCATAATATGCTATCCTCTTTGATATGCTATACGCTATATTGAATATTAACACAAAAATGATTATTCTTCAATATATGTCTTTACCAGTTCATCAAAAGTTCCATCTGCCTTTAATTCTTCAATAGCCTTGTTGATGGCATCTACTAAAGCAGTATCTCCCTTGGGAACCGCAATTGCATAATATTCCGGTTCGAACTCAAACTGTGCACCGTCAACTGCTGTAATCTTGGAACCGTCATCCTGGAACTTGCTTTCGAATACGAGTGCCGGATTCTTGTCAATGATGACACAGTCTACTCTTCCGTTGATCAGGTCGTTTACCGCATCCACACCCTTGTTATAGGTATTCACTGTAGTTCCTTCGATATCGGATGCAATGAAATCCCCTGTTGTTCCAAGCTGGACACCGATGGTCTTGTTCTTCAGATCCTCTGCAGTTGCAATCTCGCTTCCCTCAGGAAGAAGAACATACTGAACTGCTTCATAATAAGGCTCGGAGAAATCAACTGCTTCTTTTCTTTCATCGGTTATGGTCATACCTGCAATTGCAACATCAATCTTGTTACCGATGGAGGATACTAAGGATGCGAACTCCATGTTGTCTACCTGAACATCCACGCCAAGCTTCTCACCGATTGCCTTGATTAAAGCGATATCGAAACCATCTGCTTCTCCATCATCCCCAACATACTCAAATGGAGGGAACTCTGCGTTCGTGCCTGCGGTAAGCATACCATCTGCAAGTGCTTCGGAAACAGCGGCTTCTGTGTCAGCGGTTTCTTCTGCTGCATCTGCTGCATCTGCAGCTTCTGCAGTTTCTTCTACTGCTGCATCATCTGTTGTGGTATCAGCTTCTGCTTCAGTAGTTTCTGTTGTGGTGTCTGTGGCTTCTGTGCTGCTTCCGCATGCGGTCAGCATAGCCATTGTCATTGCTGCTGTTAATAAAACGGCTAATAATTTTTTCATAACTCTCCTCATTTCTGCGTTTTCAAACGCGAATCTAGTTTCTAAAACAACTAAAATCTATCACGGCAGATTCGGAAAGTCAATAGTTTATGCATCTTTTTGTTATAGTTATACATACCTTAAATGGTAAAGGTCATCTCCCTGTCAAGATACACGGACTTTTTCCTGCCATCCTTCACCACATAAATCTCCCAGCTGCTGTTCTTTCCGATCAGGAACAGATCCGGGCGGATGCTGTAACGGTTCGTTGCGGCACGTTCCTCAAGCTTCTCCGTAATCCGGATGTAATATCCTTCTTCGGAAAGTGTCACGGCAGCTCTTCCCAGATACTTCATTCTGCCTTTGCCATTATCATTATAGACTCTCACGCTTCTCCGTAGATAAAGAAGCAACAGTACAAGCGCTGCCAGAGAAAGAACCGTTCCCGAGGTAATGGACAGCATTTTAATGACCGGTGTAAAGACTGCCCATCTGCGCTTCAGCACAAGCGGTTCCCCTCCCGCATCCTCCGGCTGTGCCGCTGCCGTAGGAAGTACCACGCTCTCTTCTTCTACGATCTTTGGCAGCACCTGCTGGGTCGGAGATGGCGACGGCGGCACAAGGACAGGCTCCGGTGTCAGCGAGGGCTTTGGCACGGCTGGCTTTTCCTTCTTTCTCACCGGAGCTTCTTCGGTTACTTCTGCAACAACCGGCACAGCAGACGGAGAAGGCTTCACAACCGGTTCTGCCGAAGGAACCGGTGTCGGCAACGGCTCGTCAGGGGCTTCCTCACCACCTTCATTTCCGCCATTACCATCGTTTCCATCACTTCCGCCATTGCCATCTCCGTCCCCCTCCTGCCCGGAGGAATTACCATTGTCACCGGTATTCTCCTTTGGTGGATCAGGAATATAAATCTCCTCTCCCTCTTCCCTGCCACAGGTTTTCTCATAATAATCAATATCCTCCGGTGTTTTCGTACAGGTGAGCTCATAGGATTCTATCGTTTCTTCTGTCTTCCCACAGTTCATCTGATACCCGGTGATCTGTCCCTCGGTCATGCTGCAGGAAAAGCGATAGCCGGTAATGCTGCCCCCTCTTCCACAGGCAAGATAACGGTGTCCCCCACAGTCATATGCCGTAAAGCCGTCACAGCCATGTCCGTCTCCATCCCAGTCATGCACACTTCCGCAGTCATAAGGATGAAATTCAATGTGGGAAGAGCAGGAGCTATTGTGGCTCCCTTCTGCATAGCAGGAATCACTATGGCTATGGTAAACTGCCGTATAGCAGGCTCCGCCCTGGCTCGTGCTTCCCTCATGGGTATGCACCGTTTCTTCTCCGTAACAGCCGCCTCCGTTTACCTCATCCCCGGTATGTACATGATAAACCGGAGTGCTGTAGCAGCTGCCACCTTCTGTTTCATTTCCGTCATGGGCATGATATACAGGGTTTGAAAAGCATTCACCTCCATTCTGTGCATCTCCGGAATGTTCATGCCTTATGGTCTGTGCCGAAGCCTGCATTCCCATTCCTGAAAGCAATAAGGTTCCTGTCATCAGCATGCCGAAAAAGGCTGCTGCCATTCTTCCCTTTTTATTCCTGCTTACAACTCTTCGTTTCTTTTTCTGTCCGATATTTCTGGTTCTTCTTAAAATTAATTCAAATTTTCTCACGTTACTTTCCTTTCTTTGTCTGATTTGTAATCTGTACTCATTGAAAACCGGTTGGTACAAAAAAGGCACCCTTTGTGAAAATCACAGAAAGATACCCTCTATTTCAAATTCGTATTTACTTGTCCTTCAAAGAAAGTGTTTGTAGAATACCATAGCTTTCAACAGACGTCAACTCATTTTTCAGGATCAGCCCGAAATTTCGTTGAACGTTATTTCCGGCTGATTTTCTTGCCCACAATATATTGTGTTCCATTTGCCAATAGCAACGGCATTCCTGTTCCCAATGCAAGATAAAACCATTTTCCCACATCACTTCCGCCAATCGCATAAACATAATTGATATCAGAAAAGAACTGTGCGGTGTCAAATTCCGCACACCACACAGTGGTACGGGAAAGCAGATAACAGATCGAATTCACCACAAAGAACCAGAACACATGATGCATCATAATGGCATAGGTATGTCTTCCGATTTCCATGAACCATGAACAAGCAGACGGAATTCTGCTGATCCAGTCCGAGATCCGCAGCCAGAATGCAATTCCGGTCACCACAGTAAGATAAGGAATAAAAGCGGCATTGGCAAACCCGGTTACCCATACTGCACTGAAGGCAAGCCCCCGGCAGCATATTGTAGTCAGAAGCTGGACTCCCACTACAACAAAAAAGTACCGGCCATCACTGATTTTATTTACCCTGTTCTCTAATTTTTCCTTATAAATACGTCCCAGCTGAAAGCCCGGCATCATAAAAAGAAGTCTTCCGGGAAATTTATAATATCCCCAGACATGTCCTCCCTTTGCAAGCGCAACCGTAGCAATTCCGAGCAGGAGAGATACCGCGAAGATCAGCCATTCCTTCTTTAAATGAAGAAAAGACAGCACCTTCCTGCCAAGTACATTGAGAACCTCAATCAAAAACAGTGCCGGGACAAACCATGCCGGGAACTGATACAGAAACTGATGCCCGCTCACGAACGGCTCTATAAAGAGATTCCACAGCGTCAGTTCTCCTCCAATGGAAAAGCCTGTGCGGTGCAGAAGCACTGCCAGAATTCCATAGACCAGATTCCAGATGAAATAAGGAAGCAGCAACGCTTTGCACTTTTTACCAATATATCGTAACAGCTGCTGCTCCGCTTCCTCCCGATAAAAATAACCGGAAACAAACAGGAAAATAAACACATGGAACGAATAATAAGGAAACAGCCCGCCCACATCAAACAAGGAATATCCAAGATGTCCTGCCACAACCAGAATCATACCGATTGCAGACAGAATCCGCATTTGTTTATTTTCTTCCCGCATAAGCTTCCCCCCCAACTGTTTCTCTTGTCTGCCGCTCAAAAAAAGTGTATAGTAAGCGTACAATTGATTTTATTATGATGGATTTGTATTGGAGTTGTCAATGAAACTGAGAAAATATACGATTTTAACCTTATTCCTGTTCCTATTCAGCACGCTTTACTTAAATGGCTGCGCCTCTTCCCGTCCGGAGCCTGCCACGCCTTACGATGGCACGGATTATGTAAGAGAGTCGGAGCTGCTCTCCTACGACCTTGCAGACTATGAAACGATTCCCACAAATCCCAACGGCTCTTTAAGTGTTCCTACTTATATTACTAAACTGGACGATCAGTATTTCATCGTGGACTGCTACCACAATCAGGTCATCTACCACGACAATCTGACCGATCCCCTGTACCTGTGGAAGGTGATGACCAATGACCTTTCCATGGGACATACGATTGCCAGCGACGGCAATGTCTATCTGATTGACGATACTGAAAATAACCGGGTTCTGATTATGGAAAAGATGCAAAACAACAGCGGTGAAACCGTTTATGTGCCCACACAGGAATTCACCGGAATCGGCAACCGGCCTCATTACATCATATACGATGATTATACCGACACCTTTTATGCATGGAGCTCCCAAAGCGGGGAAATGTTCCTTTTCCGCCACACAGACGATTCCACGCGCATGTATCTGACGAAGATTTTAAGTATCCCGGAGCTTGACGGTGTTTATGTGCGCTCCTTTACGATTCTGGATGACCGGATTTACTTTGTCTCCGGCAATTCCAACATTATTGAGGCCGACCTTTACACCTTTGAGGTATTAAACCGCTATCCGGTTCCCGACGCAATTGCCGGCATGATCCAGCTGGAAAAGATCCAGAATTATTACTATATTACGGTTTCCACCGACATTACCGGAAATCAGGATTTTGCCACACTGATCCGTGTGAAGCATCTGAAGGATCTTGAAAAGGGCAATTACGAGGATGTCTATGCAAGCTTTTTAGGAGGCGGCACCCCGTACAGCCTTACGCAGATTGACGACCGCTACTATCTTACCGAGCATCGTCTCCCCGGTCACTCCATCTGGAGCTTCCGCGTGGAAAACGATGAAATCACGGATGTCGAGGCTGTTTACTAGGGCTGCTGACCTGCTCCGTAAGATATAAAAATAAGCTGCGTTACGGATCGCGCACCGGAATTTCCGGGAACGGTACCGTAAGCCTGCGCTCCCTTTTCTCATCCCGTTCAAAGGTCTCCATGGTTTCCCTGGAGGCTTTTTTTACAATCTCATGGAACTCGCGCGAAGAAATCAACAGGCACCCCTGACCGATAATAATCACCTGCTCAAGACCATCCGAGGTCACGACGGTGATCTGATACTTCTTCGAATATTCATGGGTAAACCGTTCAATGTAATGATCCGCCGTCTCTGCCTCTTTGGTATACACGACATGAATGTTATGATAATCAAGGCACTCTGTCGGGTGTCCCTGCAGACGGTATGCATCAAAAACAGCAATCAGCTCCCTGCCGTCAATCGCCTGATAATTGCATAAAAGATCAAGGAGCTGTCCTCTGGCGCTGTCAAGATTTACCTCTGCCAGCTCCTTCAATTCCTCCCATGCAAAGATGACATTGTAGCCATCCACCAGAAGATATTCCGCCTTTCTCTCCTTCGGACGGTATTCATAGGGCTTTGCCTCCACCGTGCGTGCAACAGGCTTCTGCACACTCCCGGCCTCCTGCTTATCCCTTCTGCGGTTCGCCCCCGAAGCCCGGTCGATGATGGCATCCACCTCCTCCGTTCCCAGTGTCGTTGTGATGGTAGTCTGCTTCCTTCGTCCGATCTCTTTAGCCAAAGCATCTTCCTGCATTCTTCTCTGTGAAAGAATCCCCGGAAGATGCATGTATTCCGGCACCTCATACCATGGCACGACAAAGCCTGCTCCGTGTGCACAGAACACGGAATCTGCCGTATTATACACATCCCGCTCCGGATCATAACCGCATTCTTCCATGACCTCCTCCGGATTGTGACAGGGACCATACCCGTCAAATGTCATAGACCAGATCCCCTGACCTCTGGTATAGGAAATCACCATCTGTCCATAGTCCCCAATCGTTTCCATCGGAGCCCGACCCTTTAACACACTGTAGCCTGCGCGCTCCACTTCATTACGAAAAACTGCTCCGGCATTCGACAGATCCGTCATGGCACGTCCCACATACTCCTCCGGAAGCTCCAGCCGGAATTCCATAAACGGCTCTAAAATCCGGCAGTCTGCCTGCATCAGTCCCTGACGGACAGCCCGGTAGGTTGCCTGCCGGAAATCACCGCCCTCGGTATGCTTCTGATGTGCCCTGCCGCTCTTTAATGTGACATGGATATCCGTAACCGGTGCTCCAAGCAGAACGCCACGGTATTCCTTTTCCATGAGATGGGTGAGCACCAGCCTCTGCCAGTTCCGGTCCAGCTCATCCTCACTGCAGTCGGTATCACAGACAAATCCGCTTCCGGGCTCTCCCGGCTGCAAAAGAAGATGTACCTCTGCATAATGACGCAGCGGCTCATAATGTCCGACTCCCTCTACCGGCTGTGCTTCCGGTGCAATGGTTTCTTTATAAAGAATTCTTCCCTTGCCAAAGGTGACGTTGATGTCATATCGTTCCTTCATGATCCGTTCAAGAATTTCAATCTGTACCGGTCCCATCACATGCGCCGTCAGCTCCTTCGTATGCGGATTCCATTTCACCTGTAACAGAGGATCCTCTTCCTCTAACAGATGCAGCTTTTCGATGACGGTGTTCATCTGATTTTCCTGTTCCGGCAACACACGATAGCTCATTACCGGTTCGAGCAGAGGATGCGTCTGCTCCGTTTCCACACCAAGTCCCTGTCCGATATAAGTCTGCGAAAGTCCGGTCACCGTACAGATCGTTCCTGCCTGCACACAGTCTGCGAGCTCGAACTTTTCTCCGTTGTAGCAGCGGATCTGGTTCACCTTTTCCTGCCATTCCTCCTGCTGCCGGTTCTTTCCGGTAATCACTGTCTTAACAGGGAGCTGCCCTCCTGTGATTTTCATATGGGTCAGCCGGTTTCCCTGCGGATCCCGTGTAATCTTATAGACTCTTGCCCCGAATTCCGTATGATAAGCAGCCGGCTCTCCATAGGTGTCAATCCCTTCAAGGAGCTCCTTCACGCCTTCCATCTTCAACGCAGCGCCAAAGAAACAGGGAAACAGCTTTCTCTCCCGGATCAGATGCGCAATGCTCTCCCTCGAAACCTCACCGGTCTGCAGATACTGCTCCATGGCTTCCTCACCACACATGGCAACGCTTTCCATAAAGGCATCCCCATGCGGCAGCCGGAAATCCACGCATTCTCCGGACAGGCGCTCCTGCAGCTCCTTATATACCGCATCCGCATCCGTGCCCGGCTGATCGAGCTTATTCACAAACAGAAAGACCGGGATATGATACCGGGAAAGCAGCTTCCACAGCGTCATCGTGTGTCCCTGCACCCCGTCCGCTGCGCTTACTACCAGCACTGCCAGATCCAATACCTGCAGGGTACGTTCCGCTTCTGCAGAAAAATCCACATGTCCCGGCGTATCTAACAGAATCAGTTTGTCCTCATGCACAGGCAGCACCGCCTGCTTGGAAAAAATCGTGATTCCACGCTCCCGCTCCTGATTATCCCTTTCCAGATAGGTATTTCCTTTATCTACACGCCCTATGCTGCGGATGACACCACTTTCATACAGCATTGCTTCCGACAGTGTTGTTTTCCCTGCATCCACATGGGCGAGAATTCCCATTACGATTGTCTTCATGTTCTGCTCCTTATAGCCTTCTGCGTAACTGCCCCGTACTCTCACAGTGACCTTTCTACTTATTTAATAATAACGTAACTATTCAGAACCACATTCGTAAAACCGTTGCTAACGCAACGTAGTTTACCTCATGTGGTTACTTCGCCATATAAATTATGCCAAATATCCTTACGAATGTGAGCATTCGACGTCCATCTTGTCATAATTTGCATGGCTCTGAATAGTTACATAATAACGATTTGTAAGAGGAATGTACAGAATTGTTTTCCTGATTATTAAAGAATTCGCTTACAAATTCTTCGCGCACACAGTGTTGCAAAGCAGCGAATTTCTTCTCTGCGAGCTGCACATCCCTGCGGAGCTTTTGCTTTATAGAATCAAAACAGGAGGACCGCCATAAGCGATCCCCCTTACTGATGCTCATCATATTATTGCGAACTTAACCGGATCCTCTGATCAGACCTCAACAAGCTCCTCCTGCCCGGTCTCCTTTGGAGTAACATGCTTCTTCCACTTACCCTGTAAATACCGCAGAAACGTGAGTACTCCGGTCAGCAGCCAGGTAAAGGCAGTTGCCAGCCATACGCCCCAGACTCCGACCTGCGGGATCAGGGTTAACGGCTTTGCAAAGCAGATTCTTCCCATCATTTCGATGATTCCATTCATAAACGCAAAGGCTGCATCTCCGGCTCCGTTTAACAGGCCTCTCGTAATATAAATCATGCCAAGCGGCAGGTAAAACCAGCTCGTAAGCTTTAAGGCATGCGCTCCCATTTCAATAACCTCAGGCTCACTGACAAACAGGCGCATGATCGGATTGCCAAAGAACTGTGCAAGCGGAAGCATGGTAAAGGAAAAGACAGCCATTAAAAGGAATGCTATCCGGTAACCCTTTTTCACACGCTCCAGCTGACCGGCACCGATGTTCTGTCCGGTATAGGTAGAAACCGACATACCCAGGGAATTGTAAGGCTGCTGTACCAGCTGTTCAATCCTGCTTGTAGCAGTAAAGGCAGCAACCACGACTGATCCAAAGGTATTCACAACGCTCTGCAGTGCCACACAGGAAATCGCAATCAGTGAGCTCTGAAAGGCCAGCGGCACACCCATACGGATACACTGCCAGATAATTCCACGGTTCAGGGAACGGTATTTCTTTTCAATCCTGAAGAACGGATTCTTTACCAGAGCGAAAATCAGGCTTCCGATACCGGAGATCAGCTGCGCAATAATGGTTGCTAACGCAGCGCCTGCCACACCCCAGGAAAAGCCACGGATAAACAATAAGTCCAGTACAATATTAACCACACTCGATACCATCAGAAAATACAACGGTGTCTTGGAATCTCCTACCGCACGCAGGATAGCAGATACCGCATTGTAAAGGCTCACACCCAGAATTCCACAGCAGATGATCGTCATATATAAGGTCGAGCTGTCCAGAATGTTATCCGGTGTATTTAAAAAGATCAGAATCTTTCTTGCAAAAATGACGCCAATGCCTCCCATCAGGACCGCACAGAACAGCATGATATAAGCCGCGTTGATGATGGTGTTCTTCACCTGATCGTTCTTTCCTGCGCCAAAATGCTGGGAAATAACCACACCGGTACCGTTCGCCATACCTCCGCACAGGGAGAAGATCAGGAAATTCAAGGATCCCGTTGCACCAACGGCAGCAAGCGCATCCGCACCGACATATTGTCCTACAATGATAGAATCCACAATATTATACAACTGCTGAAAGATATTTCCTATTAATAACGGAAGCATAAAGGATACCAGTAATCCCAAAGGCTTTCCTACTGTCATGTCTGTTACATATGTTTTTTTCATAAAGTTCTCTCCTCTTCTATGATGTTTATAGCATAGCAGTGGTTGGGAAACTATAAAAAAGCGCTCCGGAAATTGTCGATATCTATCTGGGTTTATGGTTTACAGGCTGTGTAAACGTTCAGCCATGCTCATTCATAAGCT
>ERZ779643.1799-NODE-1799-length-13516-cov-2.507169_pt1 | contig 13516 bp, 8 predicted proteins | sample MGYA00511564_ERZ779643 | MGnify/ENA primary metagenome ERZ779643 (study PRJEB29588, sample SAMEA2147114) | human gut metagenome | biome: human gut; feature: human-associated habitat; material: faeces | place: Denmark | collected 2008/2010 ... | reverse complement strand
ATCGCATATTCTCATGCTACATTTTCGCCATGTTCGAGCGGTTAGCTTGTCAAACGAGAATACAATACCTACGGCAGGTTTCGTTAGCACAACACGCCGTAAAAAGCTCTGCCAACCGGCAACGGCAGGAAAATTAAACAGTCAAGCACAACAGTTTTTGTGCTTGACTGTGTCATTTGTCTTTAGGCACCCTGTTCAAAACAGGTTCAACTTCCGTTTCCTTGCTTCGTCGAGCGACAAAGACGGTTCCTGTGTTTGTTTTGCGTCACTGCGCATTTGTTCGTACTCTTCTTCCAACGCTTGTCTGTAAGCCGCCGACGTGTCTTTGTTCATCAAATGCGCCGCTACAAGCGCCGCTTGCGAGGCATCCTTTGTCCATACCACGGTGTTTCCGTATGCGGGCGATATTTTCAAGGCGGTGTGCAGTTTTGACGTGGTAGCTCCTCCCACCATGATAGGGATGGACATTCCGGCCTCGCGCATCATTGCTGCCACATGCACCATCTCGTCAAGGCTCGGCGTTATCAAGCCGCTCAATGCCACAATATCGGCCTTTTCCTCAATGGCCCGCTTTACAATAACTTCGGGAGGGCACATTACGCCCAAATCGACTATCGTGTAGTTGTTGCAAGCCAGCACTACGGAGACGATATTCTTGCCTATATCGTGCACGTCTCCCTTTACGGTTGCAATCAGTACTTTTCCGGCAGAGGCCGTTCCGGATTCTTTTTCCCTTTCGATAAAAGGTTGCAATATGGCGACGGCTGTTTTCATTGTGCGGGCCGTCTTGACCACTTGCGGCAGGAACATCTTGCCCGAAGCAAACAAATCGCCCACTTCGTTCATGGCGCTCATCAAAGGTCCTTCGATTATGTCAACGGCACGTGGGTATTTTTTGATAGCTTCGTCCAAATCTTCTTCAAGATAATCCCCTACTCCCTTGACCATTGCATACGAGAGACGTTCCTCCAATCCGGCACTTCGCCATGCGGCCTGGCGCGAATCGTCGGCATTGCTTATCACGCCGTTGCCCGAGTCTTTTATCTTGTCTGCCAAATCAATAAGCCTTTCAGCGGCGTCGGGCGAACGGAACATTATCGCATCGTCTATAATCTTCAGCCTGTCTTCGGGTATATCGCCATATAAAACCGAAACCGAAGGATTTACTATACCCATATCCATTCCGGCCTGTACCGCATGGTACAGGAACACGGCATTCATGGCTTGGCGTATATAGTCGTTGCCTCTGAAAGAAAACGACAGGTTGCTTACACCGCCGCTTACATGCACATGCGGCAAGTTCTTGCGAATCCATTCTACCGCACGTATGAAATCCAAGGCATAACTGTCGTGCTCCGGCATACCGGTAGCTATAGAAAGGACGTTGGGGTCGAAAATAATATCCTCGGGAGGGAATCCGGCCTTTTCGGTAAGGAGTTTGTATGCCCTGCCGCATATCTCTATTTTACGCTCATAGGTAACGGCCTGTCCTATCTCGTCGAAAGCCATTACAACCACAGCCGCGCCGAAACGTCGCAATTCACGCGCATGAGAAAGGAATTTATCCTCTCCTTCCTTTAGTGAAATGGAATTCACTATACATTTACCCTGAATGCACTTCAAGCCGGCAATTATTACGTCCCATTTCGAAGAATCAATCATTATAGGCACGCGCGCTATTTCCGGTTCCGAAGCAAGAAGGTTAAGGAAGTTCGTCATCTCTTGCTTTGCGTCAAGAAGTCCGTCGTCCATATTTATGTCAAGCACCTGCGCACCGTCTTCAACCTGTTTGCGGGCTATATGCAAGGCTTCGTCGTATTTCTTTTCTTTTATCAGCCGCAGAAATTTGCGAGAGCCGGCAACGTTGCAGCGTTCACCTATGTTTATAAAGTTGCTTTGGGGAGTAACAACCTTCGCCTCAAGTCCGGAAAGGCACAAATAATGAGATTCGGGCACAGGAACATGAGGCGCTTTCCAACTTCCGTCATCGTTTCGGATAAGCGCGCCGTATTGTGCGATATATTCATCTGTCGTTCCGCAACATCCGCCAATTATATTGACCAATCCTTCATCTATGAACTCTTTTACCTGTATAGCCATATCTCCGGGTGTCTGGTCGTACTGACCCATTGCGTTTGGAAGCCCGGCGTTGGGATAAGCCGATATGTAATAAGGTGCTATCTTTGCCAGCCTTTCGATGAAAGGTTTCATGTCGCGTGCTCCGAACGAGCAGTTCAGACCAACCGAAAATATGTCGGCATGGCGTACAGAAGCGAGAAACGCTTCCAAGGTCTGCCCCGAAAGAGTACGCCCGGCTTTGTCGGAAAGCGTAACCGAGAGCATTATTGGAACGCGGCGTTGCATTGTGCGCATGGCGTTTTCTGCTGCAAAAAGGGCTGCTTTTGCATTAAGGGTATCAAAAATCGTCTCAATAAGGAACATATCCACTCCTCCCTCAAGCAAAGCGACCATCTGCTCTTCATAAGCCGAAGCAAGTTCGTCGAAAGTAAGATTCCTCAATGCCGGATTATTGACATCAGGACTTAAAGAGCATGTTTTATTTGTAGGCCCGACGGAACCTGCCACCATGCGTGGCTTGCCAGGATTGCGCAGCGTGTATTCATCAGCCACGGAACGTGCTATTGCTGTTGCGGCAAGGTTTATCTCGCGGCAAAAATGCCCGGCATGGTAATCATCCATAGAAATCCGCTGTGCACTGAACGTGTTAGTCTCGATTATATCCGCTCCGGCTTCAAGATAGCGACGATGAATTTCTCTTATCACATCGGGACGTGTGATAGACAACAAATCGTTATTGCCTTTTTGCATTCCGGGCAAAAAAGCAAAGCGCTCTCCTCTGAAATCTTCCTCTTTCAGGCCATACGACTGGATCATTGTGCCCATGGCACCATCCAATATAAGAATCCTCTCGCGTACTAACTTCTCTAAATCTTTGCGCGTTACCATTTTCTTGAATTTAATTCTTTGAATTTTTCGGCAATAGCCCTGCGATCTTCTTTTTCTTTCAATGTTTGCCGCTTGTCGTATTCTTTCTTTCCTTTAACAAGGGCTATTTTTAATTTGGCACGGTTATTTTCGTCTATAAACAGAAGCAAAGGCACTATGGAAAGCCCGGGATTTTTTGTTTCCTGCTCCAAATGGATTATTTCACGCCTGTTTAGCAGAAGTTTACGGTCACGCCGTGAAGCGTGGTTGTTATACGAGCCATAAAAATACTCCGCCACATACATATTCTTTACCCACATCTCTCGGTCGCGTACATAGCAAAACGTATCCACAAGGCTCGCCTTTCCCAGTCTGATTGACTTTATCTCTGTTCCTGTGAGTACAATACCCGCAGTATATGTGTCGAGCACATAATAGTCATGCTCAGCACGTTTGTTTTTTATTTCAATGTTCTTCTGTTTGTTCGTCATCAGGAGTAATTACCATGTTTTCCGGGTATCGACCCGTGTGATTCTATTTTTTTACTGTTACGCGGCAGATTCCCGATTTTGAAAACTGCACGCTTTTTTATTTTTTCGCTAAAAGGAGGAAGCCGAAAATATGTCTGAGGTATTTTAAAATATGTCAGACATAATTTGAAATATGTCAGACATATTTTTTTATTGCTCTAACCGGCTTTGAAAACCCTACTATTCCTTGCAGACAAAAAGGTGTATTTTGAATAACATTCCTCGGCCGTTTCTACTTAATCCGAACTTCAATTTACATGTCGGCACATTCATCTTTGGCAATCACGGCAAACTTTTCCATATGTTCATCAATATATCGCGCTATTGCTTCAGTGTATTCCGGTTCTCGCTCTATGAATTCATCATCATACTCATCATACTCGGGATGTTGCTCGTACAATGCCATAAATTCTTCATCGCTGCAATCCTTAGTCAGTTTGCTACCGCTATTCACATACTGTCGTCTTACATCATACAACAGTTTTGAGAAATCGTGCAATCCCATGAGGCGCATGGCCTTTGCAAACGGATTTTCGAATATGAACGGGCCGTAACCATTATGAATAAGCTGTATGAAACCTCCTTCCATAACTTCGTTACGCAATATCATATACGCAATCAAGGTTATTTGGTCGGAATTCAACTTCAACATGCTTTCTCCTGTCAGTATTCCGCCAACAGAAACGAGGGCTGCGTTTGAAAACAACCCGCAAAATTCGTCATAACCTTTTGCAGCTGCTTGTATTACGCTTTGTTCGGGAATTTCCACTATATGTTCCGTCTTTTTTCCCATGAAAAATTATTTTTCTTCGTAAGCAGTGTTATATACATAGTTGAACCGAGCAGAAGGGGCTACGTCGCCATTTACATAGAAATCCATAGGATTGCCTTCTTCCTGCATATTGTCGCTCCATTTGAACTCGAAGTTCAGAGGTTCGCCACCGTCTGATAAAAGTTTCTTCGGTATGCTTATGACGAGTTTGTTCCCTTCTGTAAAATACTTCACGTCCTTAACGGCCTGCCATTTCCATGTCCCTTCCACATTGCGTTCGAGCACAGTCTTACCATTACTTTTTGCGGAGCGGTTTACCACAAAATCGTAGCCTTCCCAACCGGTCGACTTGTTTCGGTCGATGTCTATGAAAAGAAGCATCCAATTATTATCGGTAACAGGTGTCAGCGCAGAATCTGTCTCAACATAAAAACAAACATTCTTGCCGCTTCGAGCAACACGCGCTTCAACAATATCGTTGCGCCCGGACGTGTTGGTGTAATAAAGGTTACATGCACCTTTGGCCGCGCGGTGCATTACATCGCCCTTATAATCCGTGTAGCGCGGGAAGACATCATCCCATGCAGAAAAGTCGGTAAGTTTTATTTTCTTAGGCTGCGATACTTTCTCAGGCTCTGAAATGCCCTTGAACTTACGCACGTAATCAATGAGTTGGTAATAATAAACGTCGCCACGGCTGCCCCAACCTTTGTTAGGCTCTATGTCGCGACTGCAATCCCAGCTGTATTGGTCAACAAAGGAATATGGCTCGCCGTGCCATATATCCTGCTCTCCGAATTGACCCGCGATGTATTCATTCCAACCCGTAACGAACACTAACTTCGGGTCAAGTTCGAACGCGCGGCTCCACTGTTCCGAAAAATTGCGCCCGTACAAGTAAGCGTCGGACCGTGTATCAAATCCTTGCCGTTTTGAGTAGCTCCGCCCGTAGCTGCCGGGCATATTGAATGCCTGGCAATGGCCGCCCGAAGCGTCGCAAGCATTCTGCGCAACGCCCACTGTAACTTCCTCGTAGCCGTCAGTAGTCTTTACATACCCGTTCTGAGGATAGACTTCGAGCCACCCCCATTGTTTCCAATTAGGGTTATCTGCCGGGCCGTTCACATAATCGGGCTGTCCGGGACGGAAAGTAAAGAAGTCACGTATTGCCTTTTCGGTAGGATCATTGACATTCAAATTGTCGTTATACGCCATTATCACAGGCTTACCGTCCCAGTAATACCATAAATCCTTATATAGTCCGGGTTCGTAAAGTTCCTTGTACAAATGAAGCAGCGAAGCGCGCGAATCAGGAGAATAGCCGAACGGCAGCATAAAAGCAACCTTTGGGGTATTCACACCATCGCGCCGAGCTTTGTCCCACACTTTCAGCAGCGTTTTATAAGAAGAATCCCATGTAAACGTTCCGTTGGTACAATCAAAAAACACCGCATCTATCTTAGCGTCTGCAAGCATTTCAGCGTGTTTACGCAGCACCCACTCGTCGGTTGTGAGGTAATACCCGAACAAAGGTTCTTCCCAATAGCAATATCCGGGATAACCTTCACGCCATGCCGGATGGTTATAATCCGTAAGGGCGTCGGGATAGTCGCGCAAAATCTGTGTAATGTTCTTTATTTTATCAGTCGGTTTTGTTTCACGCTCATGCCATGTCCAATAAAAGATAGCAACCTGCTTTCCCTGCCTTTTAGGAAAACTATCTACGTTATCCGTTACCTTGCGCCCCAATGCGTCTGTAACGGCCCACATATCGCTATTCACTGTCTGGGCAATGCCCGATACAGCAGAGGCTAACATAAAAGCCGAAAATATGGTATGTTTTATATTTATCATCGCACTTTAAACATTAAACTATGCAAAGTTAACAAAAGGCTAACGGCGAGCAAAAATATAAGCAGGATATTTACGAACCATCACTTTGACAAAAACATAAGCCGTGCCAGCCCTAAAATGACTGGCACGGCTTAATGCTCTAAACAATCCGAAGTATTACTTATCTGTTATAAGAACGTACCGTTTGTTTATTGTTCCGGGAACTGTTTACAGATTTGCCGGGATTGGCATTCGTCCTTGTCCTTACGCTATTCCTTCTTATACTACCGTTAGACTTTGCCGCAGAAGTATTTTTCCTTATCGTCTTGGAATTTTGATTGCTGCGGGCGTTCGCACCTCCGCCAAACACTCCCGTTCTACTATTCATACGCCTCGGCGCAGATTGTGCCTTTTGCGATTCGTCACTCTTAGCGGACGTTACTGCTGCCGACAACCTTGGCTTCTCACCATTTTCCTGCTTTTCCACTTTGTCGCGATAGTTTTTGCCACTTGTAATATATTTACGGTTAGTCGTTGTACTTGAACTATTACCAAAATGTATTTCGTTTATATTATTGGTATACTTCAAATTATTGTTATCTCCAGGTTTATTTCTTCCGGGCTTGTACAAGTTGCTGTTTCCGCGGCCGCCGGGGTTATGCCACTCATATTCGTAGTTACGTCCTCCGCCCTTATGAACGCCATGGCAGGGAACTTCGCGACGTGGGCCTGTATGGTGACGTGCCTCAAGATAACGGTCACGCATTCCATGCCCTTTTACAATATGGAAGTGGCGATAAGGACTTACATGCGGGCGGCGACGCCAACTGCGACCTTTATAAACATTGAATATCACGGGACGACTAAAATAATAGAAATCCCTGTCATAAATATTATAAGATGCCAACACCCAAATGCCGTTAACCCTTAAAAGCGGACGGAAAAAGTAACTTGTTGCGGCAAACAAATTGTATTGCCAGTCGAAAAGTATATACCGCAGGTCGGTATTCCGGTACTGCCAGTAAACACCTTCGGCATCCATAGGCGTATTGACGCTCATAAAGTAATCGAGGTTTATTTCATAGGCCTTGTTATACTGTTCCTCTGTGAGATTCAGTTCATACGCCATCTTGTCCGTAAGATACCAAGCCCGGTTTCTTGCCTCGTTGTAGCTTAATGCTTCTGCGCTTGTCGCAAAAGCGAAAACTGATAACATCAGTATTACTATTTTTCTCATGGCTGTTTCATTTTATCGGGTTTCCTTGTTATTAAGACTCCTTATTTGCCCAAAAGATTAATTTCACAATAAAAAATGATTGTCCGCGTTTTCAGATTGATGTATAAATTATATCGGGCATAGCGGTCATGCAATGGTTTTATAGGATAAAGCACCTCAAGATTGCGCTGGTAATAGCGGCGTTGTTGATTGCCGTATGCTCTCTCGTTGTGTCGCACTTCCTGATAAGAGACCTTGAGCAGGAAGAGTACAAGCGCATGGAAATATGGGCCGAGGCAATGCGTTCGCTCAACCGTGCCGACGAGACCACAGACCTCGGACTCGTGCTGAAAGTGATAAACGGCAACAACACCATACCAGTTATTGTGCTCGACTCGGCCGGACAGGTGGAGATGTACCGTAACGTTTACGACAGCAAAGGCCCTACACTGGCCGACTCGCTTGCCTATATGAGCCAGGAGGCTGAAAGATGGAAGGCTTCGGGCAATTATGTGCGCATTAGCGCAGCCACCGAAGCCGACTCGGTTAAAACCAACGTAAACTACCTCGACATTTGCTATGATACCTCGCTCATGCTCCGGCGCTTGGCCGTTTACCCGCTCATACAGCTCGGCATAGTGCTTATATTCGTGGTGGTTGCCATTTTCGCCCTTCTCAGTTCAAAAAGAGCCGAGCAAAACAAGGTGTGGGTAGGACTGTCGAAAGAAACCGCACACCAGTTGGGCACTCCGATTTCTTCGCTCATTGCCTGGATGGAAATCCTTAAAGAAAACTACCCCACCGACCCGTTGCTGCCCGAAATGGACAACGACGTGAGGCACTTGCAGCTCATTGCCGAACGCTTCTCGAAAATAGGTTCCGTGCCGGAAAAAAAACAGCAGGACCTGATTTCCACCCTCAACCGCGTTGCAGATTACATGGCGCGCCGTGCGTCGAACCATATACAAGTTGTAAAGAAATACGGCAATCAGAACATTCCGGTAATGATGAACTCATTGTTGTTCGAATGGGTTATTGAAAACCTGTCGAAAAACGCTATCGACGCCATGGCCGGCAGCGGCACACTCACTTATGACGTTAAGTGCGAAAACGGCAAGGTGTACATCGACGTAAGCGACACAGGCAAAGGCATAGCGCACAAGGACTTCAAGTCGGTGTTCTCTCCCGGTTTCACGACAAAACGCCGCGGCTGGGGACTTGGATTGACACTGGCCAAAAGGATTGTGGAGGAATACCACAACGGCAAAATCTATGTGCTCAACTCCGAGATAGGTCGCGGCACGACGTTTCGCATTGAGATGAAACAGTAATACCCTTATAAGCGAGGTTATTTTGTAACGACACGCTTTCTTTTCCCTAAAATGCTGCACGTTTTGCCATGTATGCCGTAGCTTTTATAATATAAATCAAGACTTTTATCACGTGTCCCTCGCTTTTTTTCGGGCAAACCATAACTTTTGCCTCGCAAACCGCAATATTAATCCTGTGTATCGCGTCCTTTTACCTGTTTATCAATTATTTTGCCATACAAGGTACAATTTCTGCTCTGCATTACACACCTATATCCCCAAGTCTGCCGGTCATATTTTCGCACTGCATAACAATACACAACGCAACCGTTTTTTATTCAAATCAAGGCAAAAAACGGGCATGAGTAACTACTTGAAAACCAAGCCCTCTTTTTAAGCAAAAAATATGTCTGAGATATTTTGAAATAGGTCGGACATATTTCGAAATTTGTGCCTTGAATTTTCAAAAAAGTCCGACCTTGTTTTTTCTGCGTGCGAATATTTATCCATTCACTCACTGGCGGCCCGGCGATTTACCCACATGCGAACGGTTTGCTTTGTTCCGGGCTTCCGGCTTTCCTACAGCCGTTCTTTTTCGCTCTGGCCTGCCCCGCTCCCCTTGTATTTGCGTTCAGTTATGTTAAAGGCATAGCGCACGGTTAGGCGCACAGCCTGCGAATCGCTGTAGTTCCATTTGTCGAGTTTCATGCTCCGCCCGTAAGTGACCATGGAATTACGTGCCGTTTTGAACAAATCGGTAGCTTTAAGCTGAAAATACCAGTTGCCGCAAGTCTTGGTAACGCCGAAGTCTACCTGCCATGAAGGTTTGAGCGTAACCATATCCATGTCGCCCGACGTGTGACAGATAACATCGCCCGTGGCAACAAAACCTTTCCCCAAAGAAACGCTGTTATAAAAATCAACGAAAAGCAAAGGGTTGTCGAACCGCCGCTTTCCAAAAGCCTGCTGCTCGAGCTCCTGCCCCATGAGAACCAATTGCAGGCGTGGCGACCAGCGGGATATTTTAGGAGAAAGCGAAAGCAATGCACTATAGCGCGACATATTGTCCAAGTTCTTACATGTCATAAGGTTGACCGGGCTCTCACCGCCGTATGGTTCAACGATGTTCACAATGGCGTCTTTTACGTATTGGTATGACAACGCAACGTAAATCCATTTATACATACCCTCCAACGTAACATCGTGGTTCAGTTCCGGCTGCAACAGTGGGTTGCCCGTCTCGTAGGTAAAGCGGTCGTCGTACTGTATGTTGCTGCTCAGCTGACTGTAGTGCGGGCGTACGGTTTTGGCAGTGTACGACAATGTGAGATTCACATCCTTTACGGGCATTGCAATGCTTACGTTCGGAAAAAGACGGTCGCACTTGCGGCTTTGCCCTGGGACGAACTCTCCGCTCTTGTAATAATCGGACACGGTATGCTCGTAACGCAAGCCGCCGGCCACTTCCAACGCCCCCAGCGGAATCCTTACGTTGCCGAATCCGGCAATGCTCCATTCCTTTATGTTGTCATCCGCGTCAGGCAGCAAGTCTCCGTAATAGAAATACCTGTCCGTGCGGTCGGTTAGTGTGTATTCATACCCGCACTCGGCAATGTTTTTACCGAATGCATATTCCAATACTCCTTTCGAAGCGAACATGGAGCTTTTTATCCTGTTAAGGCTGTTTACCGCCGATTCGCCGCCCAAACTGCTCTCGTCTATATTCTGCTCCACCCTGTTTCGGTTGGAATAATAATCATTGTTCATTGTCAAGGTAAAGCGGTTGAACTTTCCGATGTAATACATGTTCAAGCTGTTAAGCGGACTGTTGTACCTTTTGTAGCGGGTTTTGTACTTTATCTCGTCAACAGGCGTTTCGTCTTTAGTCACACTTTCACCGGTAGTCCACTTGGAACGGCTGTAAGGCGTTGCACGGAACTCGTACCTTGCGCCCAACACGTGTTTAGGATTAATCTGCCAATTAAAGCCCCCGTTTGCCACATAATTTGCCATTGTAGGCCGAATTGTTATTCCGGAATTCAAGCGGTAAAAAGACCGCCCGGCTTCCATGTACGTGCGGTTGCGCTGTTTCTGGTATAAGTTTGAGTAATCGAAAGCAAATGAGCCGAATATGTCTATTCCGTTTTTCCTGTAGTTAAAGTCGGCGTTGCCCGACGGCGACCACGAATGCGCAGCCTTTGTTACGGCTTGCGTCGCCCCGCTCCAACCGTCGCCTTGCTTTTTTACGGTACTCACCAATATTACCGACTTTACTTCCGCACCGTATTTCGACCCGGGGTTGTTTATTACTTCAACGTTTTCTATCTCTTTGGACGACAAGCAAAGTAATTCGTTATTGTCGGCCAGCCTTCTACCGTTCACGTAAATTTCGGGATTGCCTTTTCCGAAAACCGTAACCTCATTTTCCTCCCGTCTCACTCCCGGCAGCTGCCCCATTACATCCATGGCGTTCCCCACGGTTTCCAGCTCCGAGCCTTTAACCTGCGTGATTATGCCGTCTTTGCTAAGGCGTTGCGTTGGGCGGTGTCCTTTTACTGTTATTCCTTCTAAAGAAACGTTTTTTGAAAACAACATTAACGTTCCGACGTCACCGTCCGCGCCCGGATTTATTGCCACCGTGTCTGTGTCGTAACCCACAGCCGAGAGTTTCAGAAATTTGGCTTTCGGAATTTTGTTTTTGAACTTGAACGTCCCGTTTACGTCCGTTATTTCTCCCGACACAAACGCCGTGTCTGCGTCTAAAACTATAACGTTTGCAAATCCTACGGGTTTTCGTGATTCATCGCATACGATACCACTGATTTGCGCCTTGATCGTAAGCGGCATTACCAACAACGCCGATACCAGAATACATTTTTTCATACTTGCATTTTTTGTTCAATGCAAAAGTATGGAGCATACGGCCTATGCCGGCAGGAAGGCGCGTTTCGGTTTTGTTGCAATGCACACTTGCGTGTTTCAAAAACGTTTCAAGGGGCTTGCAAACATTTGTGTAACACGGAATTATTTGCCGAACACAAATTGATACATCCCGGGAGTGAGCTTTTCTTTCAAACGGCTCTTTCGCGTGCGTATGGCGTTTTCGGATGCGGCCATGCACATGGAAATAGTGGAGTTGCTTACCTTGAGAACGTTGAACAGGCACAGGGAAATGTCGTCGAGGTTCACTCCCTCGCCGGCCGACTTTACGTCGATTATGAAATCGGTGAACTCCTCAAACATGGCATTCCTCAACCGTTCCCTTTCCAAAGGCGGGAGAAAAGAACTCTTTGCCGACATGCCTTGCGCCTCGAGTGATTGCAACTTCCTTATCCAGCCGGTACGGGCAAAGTTTTCCTTACAAATCCCCACCCTTTGCTTCCAAAATTCCGTCATGTCCGCATTGCCGTCTCCGTTGCCGAGGCCGGAAGATTCTTCGTAAGCACGGATTTGGCTTATGCGGCTTCCGTCCAACTCCTTTCTCAAACGGATATACCGGTTCTTGCTGCGCAACTCGTAAAGGAAGAAAACTATTATACACAAGAACACGCCCGAGAGCGCGAGTGCCGCATACAGCCTGTTCCTTGCTTTCAAGTCATTGATATATTTTTGTTGCAGCAGGTTGCCTTCGGCCATTTCCTCATTGCGTGCCTTGCTCATCGATGTGGTCTGCATAACCGAATCGTTCATCGATACTATATTTCCTCCGGGCGGGACTTCTTTGCCCATGGCATACTTCACGCAAGCGTCAAGTGTCCTCAGGCTGTTGTAAGTATTGATTGAATACCTGCGTTTTACCGACACGGCGGCGGCTCTGTCGCAACAACGTTTTGCCATGTCTATTTGCCCGTTATTCAAATAGAGGTAGCCCAAGGTGAGCAGGAGGCCAAAGCTGTTCGTATCGGGGACGGCCGACAAATACTCCTTCGCTTTTTTGAAATCGACGCCCGGAATATTGGCATAGTTCAAAGCATACCCGGTATAGTTGCGGCGCTCACTGTCTTTCAATGAAAAACCTATGGCTTTTTCCATATAATGCGAAGCCGAGTCGCTCATTCCCATAAACGAAAAGCAAACCCCTACATGGTTAAAGGCATACGCCTTCTGGTCGTCCGTTGCGGCACATGCCAATGCCTTACGGGCATAGATTATGGCTTTACTATAATCTTTTCCGGCATACGGCTCGCTGTACATGCCGGCCAAATCCGTGTACAACCCGTACAACTGTTCTTTGCTTCCATGGACGGCAAAGCGGACCGCCCGTTCAAGGTAATACGACATGGAATCCTGCTGTCCGCGCCACTTTGCCCGGTGCGCCGCCAGGCGGTAAGACAGCAACAAGGACGACGTATCACCGCTGTTTTCATAATAAGCCATACTGTTGTCCAACAGACTGTCGGAAGCAAAGGACTTGTCCTGCCCCAGCCGTGCCTCGGCAAGCAAAACACCGCAACGGGCCTTCTGTCCATCGTTCAATCGGGAATACGGATACAACGTTTCCAATATCATCTGGGCCGAATCGGGGCGATTGTCCAACAAGGCTTCGGCCTTTTTGAGGATATTGTCATTCTTCGACGTATTGCCACATGCGCACAGCGTAACCGCAAGAGCGGCCGCAAACAATAACTTTTTCACCTCTGTAATAAATATGGTGCAAAAGTACTAAAAATCCCTTGATACCAACCGTTTATCGGCATAGAAGCCTGAACCACATGCACTTGCGGCATAAATGCACAACGCTCTCATTCCCGGCATTCCCCGCGCGCATAAACATGCATTTACGTTCCCGCTTTTATTCATTTTGCGGTAAAAAACGCGCCTTTGTAACTGCTTGAAAACCAAAGTCTCTTTTTGAGCAAAAAATATGTCTGAGATATTTTGAAATAGGTCGGACATATTTCGAAATTTG
>ERZ779643.1785-NODE-1785-length-13601-cov-2.703233_pt1 | contig 13601 bp, 8 predicted proteins | sample MGYA00511564_ERZ779643 | MGnify/ENA primary metagenome ERZ779643 (study PRJEB29588, sample SAMEA2147114) | human gut metagenome | biome: human gut; feature: human-associated habitat; material: faeces | place: Denmark | collected 2008/2010 ... | reverse complement strand
CGATGGCCGCCGACCGGGCCGCGATCATGCGCTCCGACGCCTGGCGTTCGCTGCTGATGATCGCCCTCGCGGCGGGCAGCGTGCTGCTCTTCGCCCTGGGACGGATCAGACGGGGCTGGCTCATAGCGCTGCTCGGCGTGATCGTTCTGATCGACCTGGTGCCGGTCAACCTGCGCTACCTGCCTCAAAGCCGCTTCGTCGCCGCACGACGCCAACAGATACAGCCTACGGAAGCCGACCGCGCGATCCTGCGCGACCCGGAACCCGGATTCCGGGTGCTGAACCTCACGGTCAGCCCCTTCAACGATGCTACGACCTCCTACTTCCACCGTTCGGTGGGCGGCTATCACGGCGCCAAGCTGGCTCGCTACCAGGACCTGATCGAGCGTTATCTTACGTCGATGGACGAGAGCGTACTCGACATGCTCAACACGCGTTACCTCATCCGCTTCGACCCGGCGGGACAGCCCGTCGCCGAATTGCGGACCACGGCCAACGGCCCGGCCTGGTTCGTGCAGGAGGTCGTCGATGCCGCCACTCCCGAAGAGGAGATCGACGCCCTGGGGCGCATCGACACCAAAACGGCGGCCGTCATCAACACCCGAGAGTTCGAGATCCGCCCCCTGATCGGCGGCGAAGGGGAAATCCGCCTGGAGGAGTACCGCCCCAATTATCTCCGGTACGAATACACGGCCACTGCGCCCGGCACGGCGATCTTCTCGGAGATCTACTACAAGGACGGCTGGACAGCCTATATCGACGGCATCGAAACCCCATATTTCCGAGCCGATTACCTGTTGCGGGGAATGGAGCTCCCGGCCGGTACGCACACGGTCGAATGGCGGTTCCGCGCTCCCGGATGGAACACCGTCGAAGGCGTGACGCTCGTCGCGTCGCTCACGATTCTCGCAGGCATCATTGCAACCGTTATACTCGTTTTACGCCATGAAAGACGACAAAAGACTCAAGCGTAGGGTACGCAACTCCTACATCGTTTCGAACATCAGCATCGCCCTGGTGCTCTTCCTGCTGGGATCGGTGGGATACCTGATGACGGCCGCCATGCAGGTTGCCCGCACGTTGCAGGAGAGCGTCACCGTCACCGTCGAGCTCCGCAACGGAGCGGACGAAGGACAAAAAGAATCGCTCCGCAAACGGTTCGAAGCCAACGAGCTGGTGAGCCATGTGGAATACAGCTCCAAAGACGATAAACTGAACGACGCCTATTTCCGGCAGATGTTCGAACAGGAGTTCGAGGCGATCCTCGAAGAGAATCCGCTGCTCGACTCGTTCGAATTGACCCTGTCAGCCGATTCGGCGGACCCGGACAAGCTCGAAACCTTCATCGCCCAAATTGCCGAACTCGACGGCGTGGACCGGGTTTCCTATCCGGCACAGACCGTCGAGCGGCTGCATGCCACGATCGCGAAGATCCGGCTGGTGCTGCTACTCTTCGGCGGAGCCCTGCTCGTCATCTCGCTCATCCTGCTGAACAACACGATCCGGCTGGCGATCTTCTCGAAACGCTACCTGATTAACACGATGAAGCTCGTAGGGGCAACCAAATGGTTCATCATGCGACCGTTCCTGGGCAGCAGCATCACACAAGGCATTCTGTCGGGAATCATCGCCTCGGCACTCTTCCTGACGGCCGTTTACGGACTGAACGAGGCGGTTCCGGAACTGATGTCGCTGGCCGAAACCATGAAAATCGGAATCATCGTGGGCGGCATGGTATTGGGCGGCATCCTGATCTCGCTCTGCTTCACGTTCTTCGCCGTCAACAAGTTCGTCAACATGAAATCCAACAAGATCTATCTCTACTAAAAATCCCCGTACCATGAAAAAATTCAAGGAGATCAACGATAAAAACGATCCGAAGATGCCGCTCTCGCTCAAAAATTACATCCTGTTGCTCGCCGGACTGATCGTCATCATTCTGGGCTTCGTCCTGATGGCCGGCGGCGGCAGCGACTCGCCCGACGAGTTCAACTACGCCATGTTTTCCTGGCGCCGCATCACGCTCGCCCCGATCCTGGTGATCGGCGGCTTCATCTTCGAAATTTACGCCATTCTCAAACGATTCTGAATCCGGACTTCTCCGACCGCCGGAAGCCGGGTTGAAACCCGCGCATCCCCCGATACCGAAATATCCCCGAGAACTGTAAAATGGAAACCATTCAAGCTATCATCCTGGGCATCGTCCAGGGCCTGACCGAATTCCTGCCCGTATCGAGCAGCGGCCACCTGCAGCTGGCCAAAGAACTGCTGGGCGTCGATCCCGAAGTGGGAGGACTCACCTTCGATCTCACGCTGCACGCCGCGACGGTCCTGAGCACGATCGTCGTGCTCTGGAGCGAAATCAAACGCTTGGTCGTGGGACTCTTCTCCAAACGATTCAACGCGGAACAGGCCTACGTGCTGAAGATCATCCTTTCGATGATCCCGGTGGTCATCGTGGGCTTCACGCTGGAGCCTTTCCTCCAGTCGCTGGTCGAGGATCTTCCCAACCACGGGATCCTGCTGCTGGTCGGAGCGATGCTGCTGGTCACGGCCATACTGCTGACTTTCGCCTACTACGCCAAACCCCGCCACAAGGAGACCATCTCCTACCGCGACGCCTTCATCATCGGTCTGGCGCAGGCGGTCGCCACACTGCCGGGTCTGTCGCGCTCGGGCACGACGATCGCCACGGGACTGATTCTGGGCAACCGCAAGGAGAGCGTGGCCCAATTCTCCTTCCTGATGGTGCTGGCACCGATCCTGGGCAAGATGGTTCTCGACCTGATGAGCGGAGAACTGGCCGCCCAAAGCATCGGGACCGCACCCCTGCTCGCCGGATTCGCTGCTGCGTTCGTAGTCGGCTGTCTGGCCTGCAAATTCATGATAAACATCGTTAAACGGGGAAAACTCAACTGGTTCGCCATCTACTGTACGCTGGTCGGAGGGCTGGCCATCATCCGCTATTTCGTGATCCAATAATCCGCACATGACGCAACAATCCGAACTGAACCTACAGGGAATCGACTTCGAAGAGGGCTACATCGCCGTCATCGACAAACCGCTGGAGTGGACCTCCTCGGACGTAGTCCGCAAAATCAAGTTCGCCCTGCGCAGGGCCGGTTACCCGAAAATCAAAGTCGGCCACGCCGGGACGCTCGACCCGCTCGCAACGGGCATCCTGCTGGTCTGCATCGGCAAGGCGACCAAAATGGCGGACGCCCTGCAAGCCGAGGAGAAAGAGTACGTCGCCGACCTGATGCTGGGAGCCACGACCCCCAGCTTCGACCTCGAACACCCCATCGACAAGACCTATCCCTTCGAACATATCACGCGCGAAGCGGTCGAGGAGGTGCTCCGCTCGCTCACCGGCGAACGGCTGCAAACCCCGCCCCTCTATTCGGCCAAGAAGGTCGAAGGCGTCCGGGCCTACGAGCTGGCCCGCGCGGGCGAAGAGGTGGAACTGCGCAAAGCGCTCATCAACATCTACGAAATGGAGCTCATGGAATACGACCTGCCCCGCATCCGCATCCGGGTCCGGTGCAGCAAGGGGACCTACATCCGTTCGCTGGCCGGAGAGATCGGCCAGGCGCTCGGCAGCGGTGCGCACCTCACCTCGCTCTGCCGCACCCGCAGCGGAGGTTTTCGGCTCGATGCGGCGCACGAATTGAACTTTTTTCTCGAAAAACTGCAAAAAGCTGAAACAAAATAACTTATTTTTCGTATAGATAAATTGACGGTTTATCTTGCTCCGTACCCGCAAAACTGCCTGCAGCGCTGCCCACGGACCGAAAAAATGTTCGCAAATACTTTTAGCCATGAAACTATCGCAATACGGTTACGACTTCTCCGCCGACCTGCTGGCGAAATACCCGGCCGAAAACCGGGACGAATCCCGCCTGATGGTGGTCAATCGTGCCAAGGGCACCATCGAACACCGCATTTTCAAGGAGATCATCGAATACTTCGACGAAAAGGACCTCTTCATCTTCAACGACACGAAGGTTTTCCCCGCCCGTCTGTACGGCAACAAGGAGAAAACGGGCGCCGAGATCGAAATCTTCCTGCTGCGCGAACTCAACCGCGAGTTGCGCCTGTGGGACGTACTGGTGGATCCGGCCCGCAAAATCCGCATCGGCAACAAGCTTTACTTCGGCGACGACGACCTGCTGGTAGCCGAGGTGATCGACAATACCACTTCACGGGGCCGCACGCTCCGGTTCCTGTTCGACGGGTCCTACGAAGAGTTCAAAGAAACCCTCTTCAAACTGGGCGAAACCCCGCTGCCCAAGTGGGTGCGCGAAAAGGTCGAGCCGGAAGACGCCGAGCGCTACCAGACCATTTTCGCCAGCAAAGAGGGCGCCGTAGCCGCCCCGACGGCCGGCATGCATTTCTCCAAGCATCTGTTCAAACGTATGGAGATCAAGGGGATCGAAAAGGCGTTCATCACGCTCCACGTCGGCCTGGGCAACTTCCGCACGGTCGATGTCGAAGACCTCTCGAAGCACAAGATGGACTCCGAACAGTTCTTCGTGGACGAACCCACGGCCGAAACGGTAAACAAGACCAAACGCGAAGGACATAAGATCGTTTCGATCGGCACGACGGTCATGCGAACGCTCGAAACGGCCGTTTCGACCGGCGGCATGATGGAGGGCTGGACCAACAAGTTCATCTTCGCCCCGTACGAATTTTCGGTGGCCGATGCCATGGTGACCAACTTCCAGCTTCCCTACTCGACCCAACTGATGATGGTTTCGGCATTCGGAGGTTACGACCTGATAATGAATGCCTACAAAATAGCCAAAGAGGAGGGCTACCGCTTCGGAACTTATGGCGACGCGATGCTGATTCTTTAAGAAAAATCACTATCTTTGCAGAAGATAGGAGGCGGTTCGGCAATCTTTTGCGTGCAAGCCCGCGCGATTGCTCTCACCTTTCACTATCTTTGCGAAAGATAAACTTTCGTGAAGTGAGGTACGGCAGCACGACAAGGCAACTTTTCGCATTGCATCCGGCCCGTGCCTTCTTCGCCGAGCAAGCTAAAAAATCATCGTTTCCGACCGGCGGGCACTCCGAGCGCACCGCACCAGGAGATGAAGAAAAAATTTCAACCAATGGCATCGAACAGGATACTATACGTCTGTCAGGAAGTGGCTCCGTATGTCCCGGATACGGAGGGGGCGCTTCTGTGCCGGCGGCTCTCGCAGGCGATGCAGGAGCGCGGCAATGAAATCCGCACATTCATGCCCCGGTACGGCTGCATCAACGAACGGCGTCATCAATTGCATGAGGTGATCCGGCTCTCGGGTATGAACCTCATCATCGACGACAACGATCATCAACTGATTATCAAGGTCGCTTCGATTCCGTCAGCCCGAGTGCAGATCTATTTCATCGACAACGACGACTATTTCGCCCGCAAAGCGATTCTCCGGGATGCCGACGAAAACTATTTCGAAGACAACGACGAACGGGCCATCTTCTTCGCCCGGGGCGTACTCGAAACGGTCAAGAAACTGCGTTGGACGCCGACGGTCGTCCACTGCCACGGCTGGTTCTCGAGTATCGTGCCGATCTATCTGAAAAAGGTCTTCGCCGACGACCCGATTTTCAAGGAGGTCAAAATCGTCGTTTCGCTCTACGGCGACGGTTTCGACAAACCGCTGGATGCAGGAATGAAGGAGAAAATCGCCAACGAAGGCGTCAAAGACAAAAAACTGTCGATCCTCGACACCCCTTCATACGAAAACCTCTGCCGTTACGTTATGGAGTATGCCGACGGCATCATTCTGGCTTCCGATGCGGTAACCCCCGAAATTATCGAGTTGGTCCGTAACAGCGGCAAACCGCTCCTGGAATACCAGTCGCCCGACGCAGAGGACTTTTTCGACAACTACAACCGATTCTATGATTCGATCCAGTAAAATACGCCGGGCCGCCGAATTGGCCGCCGTTCTCACCGCAGCGGGCATGGTCTTCTTTACAGGTTGCACGAAAGTGGACGACCGGCTGGGCGCAGGCTACCAACCGGGGGATCAGCAGATGAAGATCGGTCTGAAAGTTTTCGCGCTCGCACCCGACGCCGAGCGGCCCTATTTCGAAACTCGACTCTACAAAACCGACTCTCTCAAGGCTTCCAACCTGGGAGAGGGGTATTTCGGTGTGATGCACGACGAAACTTTCGGGCGTCGCACGGCAGGTTTCCTGACCCAATACCGCGCCGTAGCCCTCTCCGATACGACCGGATTCGGCTACCAGCCCATTTTCGACTCGATCGAACTCAAAATCAAAATCTCGAACTACGGAGGCGACACCCTCAAGCCGATGACGTACAATGTCTATGAGGTGATTTCGAACGATTACCTCAATCCCTCGCTGACAGCCCCGGCCGGAGCAGGCAGCGTCGCCGACACCCTTTTCTACCCGACCTTCGATCCGACCCCCTACCTCAACCCCAACCCGGTATTCACCTTCACCTTCCCCAACGGCACGACGACGGGACCGGCCACGGAGTACGTCACCCTGCAGCCTACGCCTGAAGGACGGGGGCTCATCAAACGACTGATGCTGCTCGAAGGCAAGTACAAGGGCGATATGACGATCTACCGCAATCCGGAGCTTTGGGTGGACTATTTCAACGGTATTTACATCAAGCCGGCCCAGGAAGATCCATCGGGAGAAGGGAACCTGTTCGCTACGAACCTCGCGGAGTCGGGTCTTCTGATGTACACCCGCAGCCGGAACAGAACCGACCCGACGCTGATCCAGGATACGATCACGGCCAGCTACCTCTTCTACCGCGAAGACGATCCCTACGGCAATGTTTCGATCAACACCATCCGACACGATTACACCGGCTCCAAGATCAATCCGGCCGACATCGACGAGCGGAACGAACAGCGGCCCCTGAACCCCAACGTATATGTCGAAGGGATGGACGGCGTAATCACGGAGCTGACCCTCACGGACGCCCTGTTCGAAGGAATTGAAGCTCTCTACAAGGAAGTTACGGACGAATCGGGCATGCCCTATACCTCGATCGCCATCAACCAGGCGGAACTGATGATCTACCTCGAAAAGAGCGATTACGACTGGGAGAAGATCGACGTGGGAGCCATTACCCCCCTGCTCGACGAATCGTTCCAACGGCTGGGCCTCTACGCCGATTACAAGCACGTGCTGGGCATTTCCGATTACTACTACACCTATGAAAAGCTCTACGCGAGCCAGAATTTCGAATTGCCGTATGGGGGTTACCTCAACCGCAGCCAGGGTTGTTACGTCATGGATATCACCAGCCACATGCAGGAAGTATGGAACGGCTACCTGAAATCCCAGGGTGTCGAAACCGGCGGCAGCCAAACGGAGAACTCCGCCCCCCGGACGATCTACATCGGACCCGAAGCCTACGGACTCTTCACGATGCCCTATACATCGGCACAAGGCATGGAAAACGCCGCAAACAACGCGCCGATCAAGCTGCGCCTGATTTACACGATGATAAAATAGCGAAGCACCTGCGGATAACCTAAGTACGAACTTAGGTTATCTTGCGTTAGTGAAAAGATACTGAATGTTATGCAGGAAAATTTAGTAATAGTCGAGTCCCCGGCCAAAGCCAAGACCATCGAAAAATTCCTGGGCAAGGATTTCGTCGTCAAGTCGAGCTTCGGGCATATCCGGGACCTCTCGAAAAAAGATCTCGGCGTCAATCTGGACAAGGACTACGAACCGGTCTATGAAATTCCGAGCGACAAACGCAAGGTTGTCGAGGAACTTTCGTCGCTGGCCAAGAAGACCAAGACCGTCTGGCTCGCGTCCGATGAAGACCGCGAAGGAGAGGCGATCGCCTGGCACCTCGCAGAGGTTCTCGGCCTGCCGATCGACCAAACCAAGCGAATCGTTTTCCACGAAATTACCAAACCGGCGATTCTGGCAGCCATCGAATCGCCCCGCACGATCGATATGAATCTGGTAAATGCCCAGCAGGCACGCCGCGTGCTGGACCGCCTGGTCGGATTCGAGCTATCGCCCCTGCTCTGGAAAAAGGTGCGGCCCCAACTCTCGGCCGGACGCGTACAGAGCGTCGCCGTACGGCTGCTGGTCGAGCGGGAGAGGGAGATCATCGCATTCCGCTCGACGCCCTACTACCGTGTCGTAGCACAGTTCTACGCCGCCACCGATCCCGATAAAACCCTTTTCAAGGCGGAACTGTCCACCCGCTTCGATACCCGCGAGGAAGCAGAGACTTTCCTGCGCAGCTGCATCGACGCCCGGTTCACCGTCGCCAAAGCCGAGGAAAAACCGGCACAGCGCTACCCCGCGCCTCCGTTCACGACCTCGACGCTCCAGCAGGAGGCGGGCCGCAAACTCGGAATGTCGGTATCGCAGACGATGTCCGTGGCGCAGCACCTCTACGAGCAGGGTTTGATTACCTACATGCGTACCGACTCGGTAAATCTCTCGAAGCAGGCGATCGGCCAGTGCAAGGAGGAGATCATCAAACTTTTCGGTGAGAAATACTCATCGGCACATAATTACAAGACAAAAACCAAAGGCGCACAGGAGGCCCACGAGGCGATCCGCCCGTCGTATATCGAGCGGCAGACGATCGAAGGCACTCCCGCCGAAAAGAAGTTGTACGACCTGATCTGGAAGCGGACGGTCGCCTCGCAGATGGTTCCTGCGGAGCTCGACCGCACCACGATCGTCATCGATATCTCCGGTTCGGACGCCCAGTTCGTCGCCACGGGCGAAGTGATCCGTTTCGACGGATTCCTGAAACTCTACTCGGAATCCACGGACGAGGAGCCGGGCGAAGAGGGATCGGGCATCCTCCCCAAAATGGCCCAAGGCGAGAGCGTCAATCCCGCGCAAATTACAGCCACGGAACGCTTCACCGCACCGCCGGCCCGCTACAACGAGGCTTCGCTCGTAAAACGGCTCGAAGAGCTCGGCATCGGACGTCCTTCGACCTACGCGCCGACCATCACGACGATCATCAACCGCGGGTACGTGGTCAAACAGAACAAGGAGGGCCAGAAACGCAGCTACGTGCAACTTACGCTGACCGGCAGCAAGATCGCCGAAAAAAGGCTTACCGAAACCTACGGCAAGGAGAAAAACCGACTCCAGCCGACCGATATCGGCATGGTGGTCAATGACTACCTCGAATCGCAATTCGAGCCGATCATGGACTACAACTTCACGGCCAACGTCGAAAAGGAGTTCGACCGCATCGCCGACGGAGAGATCACCTGGAACAGCATGATCGACGATTTTTACGGTCCTTTTCATAAAATGGTCGATCATGCGACCACGACCCAGACGACCAAAAACAACCAGATACGCATCCTGGGCACCGACCCCGCTACGGGGCATACGGTAAAAGCCCGCATCGGCCGCTACGGTCCGATGGTCGAAATCGAAGGCAACGAAGGGGAAAAGAGCCGTTTCGCATCGCTCAAGAAGGGGCAGTTGATCGAATCGCTCACCCTCGAAGAGGCTTTGGCGCTCTTCAGCCTGCCCCGCAACCTGGGGCCCTACGAAGGGGAAGATCTGGTCATCGGCATCGGAAAGTTCGGGCCCTACGTGCGGCACGGCAAATCGTTCGCATCGCTCGCCCGCACGGACGATCCCTATACGATCGGCTACGACCGCGCTGCGGAGCTCGTGCGCGAACAGCAGGCCCGCGCCGCTGCAGCGAACACTCCGCTCAAAACCTTCGCCGAAGAGCCCGAACTACTGATTAAAAACGGCCGTTACGGTCCTTATATCGCCTACAAAGGCAAGAACTACCGTATTCCCAAAGGGACCAAACCCGAGGAGATCACTCTCGAAGCGTGCATGAAAATCATTCAAACTTCTAAAAAATAACAAACCCCAAAATTACGATGAAAAAACTGCTGTTACTCGCAGGCCTGGCACTTATGGTGTGCTCCGCATCGGCCAAGAAACCTGCACAGAAGACCCAGGAGGAAGGCTACAAGTTCACCGACTTGACCACCGTACCGAACACTTCGGTCAAAGACCAGCACCGCAGCGGCACCTGCTGGTGTTATTCGGCTCTTTCGTTCCTGGAAAACGAAATTCTGCGGGCCGGCGGGCCGGAGATGGACCTGTCCGAAATGTGGATCGTCCGCAACATGTATTTCGACAAAGGCGTTAAATACGTCCGCCTGCACGGACATCTGAACTTTGCGGAAGGCGGTGCCGCCCACGACGTAATCGAAGGCATCAAGAAATACGGCATCGTACCCCAGGAGGTCTATCCGGGTCTGAACTACGGCACGGAGAAACCGGTCTTCGGCGAGCTCGACGCAGCACTGAAAGCCTACCTGGACGCAGTTATCAAGGCAAGAAACAACGGGGTGCTGACCACGGCCTGGCAGGACGGTCTGAATGCGCTGCTGGACACTTATTTCGGCGTGCGCCCTGAAAAATTCACCTACGAAGGCAAGGAATATACCCCCGAATCGTTCGCAGCGTCGCTGCCGATCAAAATGGACGACTATGTGGATATAGGTTCTTTCACACACCATCCTTTCTACTCGGAGTTCATCATCGAGGTTCCCGACAACTGGATGTGGGGTACGGTTTACAACGTACCGCTGGAAGAGATGATGGCCGTGGTCGATAATGCCCTGGCCAACGGTTACTCGATCGAATGGGCTACCGACGTCAGCGAAAAGGGCTTCGACCGCATCAAGGCGATCGGCATCATTCCCGAAACCGACATCGACGGCATGGAGGGTACCGAGGCCGAGAAGTGGGGCAAATTGAGCGCCGCCGAGAAAGAGGCGGCTCTCTACAAGTTCGACAAACCCGTCAAGGAGAAGAAGATCACGCAGGAGATGCGCCAGATCGCTTTCGACAACTACGAAACTACGGACGACCACGGCATGGTAATCGTGGGTACGGCCGTCGATCAGCAGGGCAATCCCTTCTTCAAGGTAAAGAACTCGTGGGACGTACGTCCTCCCTACGACGGTTACTACTACTTCTCGCGTCCGTTCGTGGAGTACAAAACCCTGTCCGTTATGGTAAACAAGAACGCCATTCCGCAGGAGATCCGCACCAAACTCGGAATTTAATCCAAAACACAAAATCCAAAACAGAGCCGGTGGATCACCGGCTCTGTTTTTTATTATCGTAAAAGCTCTTTCTGCGCAGATATCCCTATCGTTACGACCAACGCCCGGAGGCACCCGACACCTCCTCGCTCCTGCTCCGTATTCAAACCAAATCGGACGCGTGCAACGATCCGTCCGAGAGTTCTGTCGTATTTCCCGGATCGAGCGAATGCCCCCATCAATTCACCGAAAGAGTCTGTAATCGATATTTTCAAAAAACTCAGATACTCCGTTCCGCATGGGGCCGGTGTCTGAATTTACGAACCTGGTAGAAGAGCAGCACGGCGGCCAGCAGAGAGGCCGTACCGTCGGCAATCGGCATCGACATCCAGACACCCAGCGTACCGAGATGCGGCGGCAAAACAAGGAGCAGCGGGATGAGGAACAGCATCTGCCGCGTGAGGGAGAGGAAAATCGCCTTGTGCGGCTTGCCGATATATTGGAAAAAATTGGAGGTCACGATCTGGAATCCGACGATCGGGAAAACGCACAACACGATCCGCAGCCCCTCGGCCGCCGTAGAGATCATCCGCTCGGCCGCAGCTCCGTCCGCAGCATCGACGAAGAGCATCGCCACCTGCCGGGGAAAGAGCTGTCCCAGCAGGAATCCCGTCGTCGTCACGCAAACCGCACACACGACGGTCTGCCGCAGGACCTTCAACACCCGGTCGTACCGCCGGGCGCCGTAATTGTACCCCACGATGGGCTGCATGCCCTGATTCAGTCCAGAAACGATCATCAGGAAGAGCATCGCCACCCGATAAATGATGCCATACGCCCCGATCGCCACGTCGCCGCCGTACTCCCGGAGCGATTTGTTCACGACGATCACTACCGCCGAAGCACAGAGGTGCAGCAGAAACGAAGCCATACCGATAGAAAAGATCTTGCCCACGACCGACACCTGCAAGCGGAAAATCCCCCGTTCGAACCGGATGAAACTTCCCCGGGAAGAGAAGTGGATGAGCGAAACCGAGAGTGCTGCGGCCTGGGCCAGCACCGTCGCGGCCGCCGAACCGCGAATACCCCAGCCGAACCCGAAAATGAACAGCGGATTGAGCAGACAGTTCAACACGACGGCCGTCAGCATAATCGTCATGGCTCTCCTCGGATAACCCGAAGCACGGATCACTTCGTTCAGGCTCAAATACATATGGGTAACGATCGTACCGCCGAGAATGATCTGCATGAAATCGCGTGCATAACCGATCGTGGCATCGCTCGCCCCGAAGAAGCAGAGAATGGGGTCCAGCAGCAACAGACCTACGGCCGTAAAAAGCGCCGCTACCAGAAAATTGAGCAACACCACATTGCCCAACACCCCCTCGGCAGCCTCCCGGCGTCCCTGTCCCAGCCGGATCGAGGTGAGCGCCGCAGCACCGATCCCGATCAACGACCCGAAAGCCGACGCGATGTTCATCAGAGGCATCGAAAGCGCCACGCCGGAAATGGCGATCGGACCGACGCCGTGTCCGATGAAAATGCTATCGACGATGTTGTAGAGCGACGAAGAGGTCATCGCGATAATCGAAGGGATCGCATAACGGACGAGCAGCGACGAAATCCGGTCGGAACCTAAACGAAGCGGGGTGACGTCCTGTTTCATCGTTACAAAAATAACAATAACATTCGGAATAACGCCCCGACCGACCGGATTTCGTCGGCAAGAGGTTCGATTTCCGGCCGCCCGATACGAAAAAGGATTTGTGAAACTTCCGGCAAGGAGGAGGGTATTCGTCCCATTTCGGCAGAAAGAAGGTTCCGAATCCTCCGCAGCCGCCCGACATCCCTCCACGTCGGCAAAACGGTCTGACAACAGACGATCCGAAATTTCAAGAGCACCGAAGCCCCGCCTCGAAGCTGCCGGGCGGCATCCTTGCATCCGGCGCCGCAAACACCGCCCCAAGCGTCCGAAAATCAACTCCTCGGCGGAACCTCCATTATAGAACGACAGACACCCCGAAAGTCCCGAACCGAATTACGCCTGCAAGCATAATCACACCAAGATATAGGCTGCAAGAAGCTCCTCCTCCCTCCGAAGTCCGATTTCCAATGCGGATTCCCCGCAAATACGACCCGTCATCCGGCCTTCGTCCGGATCGAAACGCTCGATCCGTAAATCCCGGAGCAGATCGAGGTTCCGCCGCCCCGAATATTTGTAAAGCGTCTCCTTGGCGCACCAGAGGGCCGGCAACAACAGCGGACTGTCGGACAACTGCCGCTCTTCGGCAGAAGCAAAGCGGACTGCCGCCCGACCGAAATCGCGGGCAAGCGGCTCGATATCGACGGCACATGGACGGTCGGAGAAGCAGACCGCAACGTATCCGGGGCAGTGGGAAACTCCGATATGGAGAGGATAATTGCATACGACGGGAGCTCCGACCGCATTATATGCGATTTCGGCATCCGGCAGACGACGGTAAACAATCGACCGCCACATCAGAAACTCTTCGCGGCGGGAAGCCG
>ERZ779643.1781-NODE-1781-length-13638-cov-2.202385_pt1 | contig 13638 bp, 7 predicted proteins | sample MGYA00511564_ERZ779643 | MGnify/ENA primary metagenome ERZ779643 (study PRJEB29588, sample SAMEA2147114) | human gut metagenome | biome: human gut; feature: human-associated habitat; material: faeces | place: Denmark | collected 2008/2010 ... | reverse complement strand
AAATCAAATATCCGATTCTACAAGGGGGTATTTTGCCTTTTTGGACACCCTCTTTTTTAATAATGATAAAGAATAATCCTCAATAAGTATTCTGTTGAATTTGACCCCGGCTCAGATAAATCTCATTACTGTTTATAGGTTCGGCAAACCGACGATCTTTTAATTCCAACCGATACTCTATCGGCTGGGATTCTTTATTTACAATCAAACCGTCATGTGAATAGAATATACGTTTCAGGTTCACATCATCCAAAGTCGTTTCGTTGTAATTCAACCGCCGGATATCGAACCACCTCAGTCCCCAGGTCAGCTCCCGTACTCTCTCTTCCAGAATTTTCGCAATAGCTTCTTCCTTTGTCGCTGCCGACAACTTAACCTCCGGTCCGGGTGCAATCCTTTTAGCCCGCAATATATTCACCGTTTCCATGGCTTGCTGAAACTTTCCCTGACGAGCCAGGCATTCCGCTTTCGTAAGTATCATTTCCTGTACCGTAGTTCCATAAGGTATACTGGTTCTGAAATAAACATATCCGGGATAAGTATATTTGATATTATGCCTCCATGAAAAATTCTCACACATCAAATATTTATACCGCAAATCATTTTCCTTATCATACAATTTCAACATTTCCCGGCTAGGGCAGAAATAGGCACAGGAAGCAGAAAGGAAATACTGATAATAAAACTCCGCCCACTCTAATTTTACAGAAGGATCGTAAATGGCTTCCCACCACAGATAAGGTACTTGTAGTGGTCCCTGACTGGAGTTCTGTTCATTACCATAATACATTTCCGTACTATAATCCACCAGACGGGCATCTGCCTGAAGAGCCAAATCTGCATATTTCAATGCCTGATCGTAATCATGGCAGAAAAGATAAAAGCGGGCCAGAAAACTATGAACGGCAGGAATACTTACCCGCCACCTCCGATTAACATTATCGACCGTAATTTTGAGTGCTTCTTTCAAATCTTCCTCGACAAAACGATAAGATTCCTCCAGATTCATCCGGACCAACGACTGCTCGAAACTGGTGGATGTCTTATGAGGTATTCCCGGTTCTTTCATATTTTCCGGGCTATAGGGAAGACAATAAGTATTCAGCAATTCCCAATTCTGAAAAGCACGGATAAAATGAGCTTCGGCCTTCAAATCAGCCTTCAAGGCCTCATCTCCTGTCACCCGACTCAAATTTTCCAATACCGTATTTGCCGTAAAAATATTTTTATAAGCACTACTCCAGGTTCCGGAACCCGATAAATCGGCCACCTCCTGATTCATCCACAGATAATAAGCGATACCATGTTGATAAAACGGAGCTCCGTTATTGGTTTTATCGTACAAATCCGTTGAAATTTCCGTAATATCCGGACTTAACACCAGGCTGGTATTGCCGGTTGTCGTATTGATTGCAGCCAACAAAGCATCCAGATGTTCCACTTTCGACAGTTCGATATTTGTCTTTTTCGAAGGAGCTATATCCAAAAAGCTGTCACAAGCAGCTCCGACTAACATCCATACCAGAAGGCATAAAATCACTCTCATTTTTCCTCCTGCAATTTTTATATATCTTTCCATATCCTTTTTTTAAAAATTAAATTTTACCCCAACAATAAAAGAACGTTCCGGTTTGACCGTACCCTCCGGGAATTCCGGGTCATTTTTATATTTATTCGCTGTAATCAAACCCAGATTATTGATCTGTCCATAAACGGCAGCGGTCCGGAAACCTATTTTCTGTAACCATACCTCCGGGATATGCCAGGTCAGATTCAATTCCTGGAAACGAATATGATTGGCATTATGGTACAGATAGTCCATCGCATCCGTATAATAACTATCGTAATACATTTGATTGGAGTCTTCGGTATCCGTCAGCAAGGGAGGCATAGCCTTATCCCCGTCCAATAATTTACTTACATCTTTATGTACCCAGATTTTCGAAGTTCCGGTCTTTCCCATTGTCGGATAATTGAAAGAAGAACGTTTGAATTTATGACCGAATTTTCCGGTAACAATCAAAGAAAGATCGAAATTATAAACCTTAAAACCGGTAGTCAGCCCCATAATATGGGGAGCCACCTTTACGCCCTGTGGCCTGAGCCAGCCGGTTGCATCCGAAGTATTGTCGTAAACGGTGTTCATCGGCCTCAAGCCGTCAGGACTACTCCCTTCCTCCACACAAGGGATGCCGTCCTTATTTACCCCGGCATAATGCCAGGCATATATCGTACTGGCATTTTCTCCCTCTTTAAAGTCACCTCTCAAATAAGTCTTTGCACTATTATCGGTAACAAATAATCTTTCTATCCGGTTCAAATTATAAGCATAGTTGACATTACCATACCATTGGATATCTTTTCCTATAATATCGAGCTGGCTTCCTACTTCCAGTTCGATCCCACTGTTCAGCATTTCCGCATTATTCAACTTTTGACTGGTTGTCCCGTTGGCCGAAGAAATAGAAATCGTCGCGATCAGATCTTTACTGTACTTTCGGTAATAATCCAGTTTTCCGGCCAGTTTACCTCCCCAGAAAGAATAATCGATTCCGATATCTACACTCCCGACCTTTTCCCAGCGAAGCTCGGGATTTCCAAAACTCGCAATACTACCGGTAATCTCATGTTTATAAACATTCTCAACCGAACCGATACTCACCAAAGGTTTAAACGAGGTAGAAGTGTCTACATTTCCATTGTACCCATAGGTCAAACGCAGACGCAGCCAATCGATAAACAAATAATCGCTCATAAAACTTTCCTGTCCCAGATTCCACATTCCTCCCACAGACCAAAAAGGAGCATAACGATATTTAGGATCGTCCGTAATAAAATTCGACGCATCTGTCCGGACACTCCCACTGATCGTGTATTTATTATCGAAAGTATAAGCGGCATTGCCATATAGAGAAAAGAAACGATCGGTGTTAAATGTAAAGGTACTTGCATAATCATCGACTGTAATCGTATTCCCGAAGAGGTCTTTTATCGCCAGCTTACCGGTTCCGTTAGGGAAAAGTTTGGAAGTCAGCGTCTCGTCATTGTAGCCGTATACCCGGGGAGAGGTATAGGAAGTTGTCCGGCGATGCCGCAATTCGGTTCCTAACACAACATTAAAATCATGTCTCCTGAAAGTCCGGTTAAAATTTACCTGATTCCTAAAAGTATACCCTTGCATTTCCGAAGTGTATTGGTCCAGAAACTGCCCTGTCGGATAGGCCGATTTCCCGACGACTCCTGTTGCATCGTTGTATTCGGTATAATAATTCACCGGATTTTTGACTACCCAGGAATCCTCTTTGTAAAGATCCCGCCTTTTGGAATTAAAAATCTCATATTGTAACGAAGAGGAGAAATTCAAGCCTTCCCATAATTTCAGGGTCAGTGCAGCCTGGAAACGGGCCTTGATGTCCTTAGTCGAACGGTCACGGCTTCTGATTTCCTGTAAAGGATTATAAAACCAGTCGGAATAAGGAAAGCCATTACCGACCAACCGCTCCATGGCCGGCAGGTAATAGTCGCGGACAATATGTGTATAAGAACCGTCCCGGTTTGTCAGGTGTTCATAAGGAGAAAGATCGCTTATCGCGATATCGTTTTCATCGGATGCATGGAGGACGGCTCCGTTATTCTGCTTTTTCACATATTGGAACATTCCGGAAATATCTAATTTCAGCCACTTGCAAATATCGCTGTTCATCCGCATATTGAGCATATATTTTTCATCCTGTGTACCAATATAATGGGTTTTGTCTTTTTCATACAATAACGACGTCATGACACCGACTCTTTCTCCTCCTCCGGATACGGATAAATTGTATTGCTGCAAAAAAGGATTTCTCAACAAATGTTTATAAACGTCATCCTTATAATCCGTCTCCTGCAATTCCTGTAAACGGAGCCTTTTCGTGTCTTCGGAAATATTTCCCAGCCGGGCTTCATTCAAAGCGATTTGTGCTAAGGTATAGCATTTTCCGGCCACATCATCTTCTGAGAAAATCCCTTCATTCAAAGCAACCCCATATTTTCCGAAAATCATTTCTTCGTAGCGGATCTGATCTGCAGAAGCGGCAGTAGGATTGGCATAATCCAAATCTATTTTCTGCCGGAAGCGCAAAAAAGTATTAAAGGCGACATTCAGTTTATCTCCTTTGGCCGCTTTGCGGGTAGTGACCACAATCACGCCGTTACCGGATCTGGCTCCCCAAATTGAAGCAGCTGCAGCATCTTTTAGTATAGAAACGCTTTCCACGTCATTCGGATTAATCGTTTCGAATCCTCCTTCCACAGGGAAACCGTCCACGACAATCAGCGGTTGAGCGTTGGCATTCAAGCTCGAGCGTCCCCGGATTTCCAGACTGGCTTTTCCATCTTCTGTCAGAGTAGCCTGAACGCCTGCTGTAGTTCCGATCAGCCGGGATGATAAATCGGAAGCCGGTTTTTCTAACTGCCGCTTGTCGACGATATCGAACGCTCCCGTCGCACGTTCCCGGGAAATCGTCTGATAGCCGGTGATCAGTACGTCATCCAAAGAAGTTATTTCCGGTTTCATCGATATCTCATAATGTTCACGCCCGTCTAAAGGAAGCTCCACTGTCTCCATCCCGATGAAAGAAATCACCAATACCACCTTCCCCTTCAAGCCGGCAGGTACTTTAAATTCAAAATGTCCTCCGATATCGGTAGTTACCCCCAAGGTATTTTCTGCCTTCAAATAAACAGAAGCCCCCGGCAAAGGCAAGCCCTTTTCATCCTTTACCGTACCTTGCACTTTCATCTGTTCACTCTGCAAATTTTTTACCGCCGAAGCATCCTTAGCAATAACGATTGCATTTTCACTGACCGTGTACTTCAATCCATTCAGCGACAACACCCGATCCAAAGCCTGCTCTATAGTGACTTGTTCCATATTCAGAGAAACATCGGCAATCTTACGGATATCGTTTACCGTATAAACGATATAATATCCGGAATTCTGCAATATTTGATTCAAGGCTTCCTCCAATGTCACCCGATTCAAAGAAAAAGAATACTTTTCCTGTCCAAAAGATTCGGTAGCCATCACTAAATTAGCGCACAACAAAAAGATAACCGTCATTTTCATGATTAACGTCATTTTCCTCAATTTTCCTCCTCCGGAAGAAAAATAAATCTGCTTTTTTTTCATAATTTTGTAATTAGAGTTAATAAATACCCGCTAAAGGGTTGCTTATTAGTATCCAACAAGGAGTGTTGCCTCACTCCTTGTTATTTATTTTCCCCTGTCCGATAAAGAGTCACCTCGTTGCCTTCTATCGAATAAGTCACATTTTCAGTTAATTTCAAGAGATTCAATATTGTCCCGATATCTTCATAACGACGGGTTTTGATATAAAATTTCAGATCGCCGAATTTCTCCCTGTCATAATGAAAGGTAACCCCATACCACCGACTCAACCGGGGAATGATTTCCTCCAGTCCACAATCATTGAACAAAAATAAACCATCTTTCCAGACGACGAAGTCTTCGGCATCGACCTCTTTTATTACAGTCTTCCGGTTTTCTGCATCATATTTCAACTGTTGTCCGGGCAATAACACACGCTCAGCATGTCCCGGAGCCGAAACAGCCACTTTTCCCGTCAATAAAGTAATCGTCGATGCATTTTCTCCCCGGTATGCAGAAAAATTGAAAGCCGTTCCCAATACCCGGGTCTGTACGTCTCCGGATTTTACGATAAAAGGTCTCTCCGGATCAGGAGTCACTTCAAAGTAAGCTTCCCCGTCCAATTCTACGCACCGTTCTTTTTCTGCAAACTGTACCGGATAATTCAGGCTAGAAGCGGAATTCAACCATACCTTCGTACCATCGCCCAAAACCAAGCGATATTCTCCCCGTAACGGAACCATCAAGGTATTCCTCTCCGGCCAGCCGGTTTTATTTTCCCGACCGTCATATACGATCGTTCCCTTCCGGTGGTCCCAGGAAATTCCAGGTAGCTGTAACGTATCACAATCCTTTTGTAAATCCACCCGACAACCATTACCCAATACTAAAACAGCACAGTTTCCTCCCGGCTTTATTCCAGGTTGCCCGGCCGACTCCGGAACAGTTATCCCTTCCTGTTCCCACCACCAAAAAGCCGACATAATTCCGATCATGACCATCGCAGCAACACCTGCCATCAGTATACGGCGCTTCCAGCAACGCCACTTCAACCTGACCGTCAATTTCTTAAAAGAGCGGTCAGTATCGATCTGTTTCTCCAATTCCATCAAACGTATCACTCCCCTTCCCGAAATAATCCGATCGTAACTCTCTTTATTCATCCGGGAAGCTCGTATCCACTCCTCCAATTCCTGTTGTTCGGTCCCGGTCAGCTTCCCTCCCGATCCTTTTCTGGCAATCAATCCGGCAATATGATTCAATCTACTCGTATCCATATTTTCATCTTTTATCAGAAAGACACCATTTTTTAAGAAAAAGATTACACCTGTACATTTTTTTTTCATTTATTTTTCTGTTTCCTCTCCAAAAGATTAATTTAGGCGCAGAATTACCTGAGGGGTATGGGGAATGACTTTTTATTTACACGGATAAAACAAGGAGATGAAAAAGCTCTGGAAAAATTCACAAAAGAAAATTATCTCTTTTTTTGTGCTTTAGCCAACCGTTATGTCAACGATGTACAAGAGGCGGAAGATATTGTGCAGGAAGTATTGATCCGCCTGTGGGAAAACAGAAGGCACTATCAGGACATCACCTGTTTACGAAGTTTCGTATATACTATGATCCGGAATCAGTCTTTAAATCTGATCCGGAATCGCAAACGTTCAAGTCAACACTTTCATCTCCTGCCCGAAGAAGAGGAAAACAATTTTTTCAACATTCTCGTCGAGGAAGAAAGCAACCGTCTGCTTTTCAATGCGATAAATACTTTAGCTCCACAAAGTGCGGCCATCATACAACTCAGTCTTCAAGGCTTGAAAAATGAAGAAATCGCCCGGGAATTATCCATTTCCGAGAATACGGTGAAAGTTCTGAAATACCGTTCTCTGAAAAAACTCAGGCAGCTCTTGCATCATCGTATTTTCAACATACTCGCTTTTTATATCTGATTTACACAAAACAACACAGTTTCCTCCCTTTATCAGCCTCCCCAAACGATATACAGACGGTTCACAGATGCCAGAACATCTGTGAACCGTCTTATGTAGATCCGGACTATAACTGACCGGAAGTTTTATAAATCAAGGATACCGGATTTCCCAAATCGACCTCAGCAGGAGTCTGCCAATACAAGCGCTTCTCTTCCGGTCTGTTCTTCATGAGCTTCACATTCAGAATAACAAACTGCCCGTTTTTCTCAGACAAAATGATGTATTTTTCTTATTGAAAAGCAAAAAATATTCGTTTCTTCAGGCTATTCACATTCCATCACACTGATTACAAACCACTTAACCAAACAAACTTCTATTTATTTTTAAGCGTTCATTCATTTCCCCGACCGTTTCTATCCACCGGATAAATATTGATGCAAAAAGTATATCTTTGCATTCAGATAAAATAACAAAATCGTATGGTATCGAGAAATCTGACCCAGGAGGAAATCACCCGGCTGCAAGCACAAGGCTGCAGTTCGACAGATTGGCAACGTGTAAAAGTTGCTTCCGGATTTAAAACCGATTATATACAAAATGTCCGTTTTTCAGGAGATATCGAACTAGGTATATTCGATTACGAGTTCATTTTAGAGGGAGGACTCCCCAGACATGCCGGTTTGTTCAATGTCACCTTACACAACTGTCGGGTGGGTAATAATGTCCTGATCGAAAATATCCCCAATTATATCGCCAACTACCGGATCGGAGAAAATTGTTTTATACAGAATGCCAATCTGATCGTAACGGAAGGACGTTCGTCCTTTGGAAACGGAACTTTAGTGGCTGTATTGAATGAAACCGGAGGACGGGAAGTGCCTATTTTCAATGAATTATCGGCCCATCTGGCTTATATTATCGCCCTATACCGCCATTTCCCTGTCCTGACCGAGCGTCTCAAGGCACTGATCGAACGATATACCGAGCAAGTGTCCTCGACAGAAGGAAAAATCGGTAATCACGTACGAATCATCAACACCGGAACGATCCGTAACGTCTGCATAGGCGATTACACGACCATCGAAGGTACATCCCGTTTGAAAAACGGTTCCATCAACAGTAATGCAGAAGCACCGGTATTTATCGGTCATAATGTGATGGCTGAAGATTTCATTTTTTCTTCGGGCACCTGTATCAACGACGGAGCAGCTTTAGTACGGTGTTTCATCGGGCAAGCCTGTCATTTAGGCCATCTGTTCTCAGCTCATGATTCTCTATTTTTCAGCAATTGCCAGGGAGAAAACGGAGAGGCTTGTGCCGTATTTGCCGGTCCTTATACGGTGACCATGCATAAATCCAGTCTGTTGATCGCCGGTATGTTCTCTTTTCTGAATGCCGGTAGTGGTTCAAACCAAAGCAATCATCTTTATAAATTGGGACCCATCCACCAAGGTATCGTCGAACGCGGTTCGAAAACTACCAGTGATTCTTATATACTCTGGCCGGCGAAAATCGGGGCTTTTTCTTTGATTATGGGGCGACATGTCAGCCATCCGGATACTTCGGACCTGCCTTTTTCCTATCTGATCGAACAAAATAACCAGACTTATCTGGTACCGGCAGTCAATCTAAGGAGTGTCGGTACGATCCGGGATGCTCAGAAATGGCCCAAACGTGACAAACGCAAAGACAGTCATCAACTCGATTATATCAACTTTAACCTGCTCAGTCCCTATACCATTCAGAAAATGCTGAGCGGTATAGAAGTACTCCGCACCCTGCAACAGGTGTCCGGTGAAACTTCGGAAGAATATTCATACCAAAGTGCACACATCAAAAGTAATTCCCTGAAAAAAGGTATCCAATATTATTCCATGGCTATCAACAAATTTCTAGGTAACTCGATCATTAAAAGGCTGGAAAACCTGACATTTCACAACAACGAAGAGATCCGCCAGCGCCTGGCCCCTACCCGGACAGAAGGTAGCGGCGAATGGGTAGACCTTTCCGGTCTGATCGTCCCCCAACAAGGGATCATCCGCCTGATCCGCCGGATAGAAAACGGAGAGATCGAATCTGTCGGACAGATCACGGATACTTTCCGCCAACTTCACGCCGACTATTATCAACTCGAATGGACCTGGGCTTGGGAAGTCATGCAACCCTGGTATCGGGTCAAACCTGAAAGTATCACAGCCGGGGATGTGATCCGGATAGTGAATACCTGGAAAGAAGCTGTGGTCAATCTCGATAAAATGCTTTATGAAGATGCGAAAAAAGAATTTTCCATGACAGCTCAAACCGGTTTCGGAGCCGACGGTAATCAAAAACAAAAGAAGATCGATTTCGAACAGGTACGGGGAGCTTTTGAAAATAATCCTTTCGTGGAAACCGTCCAGGAACACATAAAGGCAAAAACCGCTTTAGGTGATGAATTGATCGAACGATTAAAAAATATTTAAAAAATAATTGGATATAAACTAAAAATTATATTTCTTTGAAAAGTCGGATACAGAGGTATCGGCATTTTTTTTATTTCATGTAGCGTTTTCAAAAGCGCCTTAGAATCAAGAAACTGGTAATTTCAATTGTGATTCATTTACAACAACTAAGGCGGATATTGACAACGCTCGCGTAGTGAGTACGTATATAAATATACATATTCTAAGCGTGAGCTTGTCTTACCCGGTTGTTGTGGAATACCAGTTCCCTTGATTCCGGGTATGTGCAAGTTCCACGCTTGAACCGAATAACATTCTATATTTTTCTGATTATCAGATTATACATTCAAAACTCTTTGTGATTTGATACCGCAAAGTTCCCGCAACTTATAAGTTTTTCTAAGAAAACAACACATTCTATCAACCCATTTTTCTATTCAAGAAATGTGTTCTTTTACATGAAAGCAAATTTTGTTTGTCGTAAGTGCTCTGATATCGCAAAATTTAGTGTAATTTTGTAGCAAAATTCAGAGTGGTATGAAGTTGAACAGGATAAAAGATATTCTTGAGCAAAAGGGAATATCACAAACTTGGCTTGCAAAACAAGTTGGTAAGAGTTTCAGTACAATCAATAGTTACGCTTGCAATAGGTACCAGCCGGATTTGGAAACACTATTAGCGATTTCAAAGATACTTCAAGTAGATTTGAAAGATTTGATAACTGACGAGAAAGAACGCCAATGATATAGATAACCGAATATTAAACTCCGAATCTTGATGAGTTGAACTTCCGATAATAAAATATTATATGAACATGGGCATTAGTCATGAATTATCAGAGGAAGATGTAAAGTTCCGCTATATCAATGATGCCATCACAAGCAAGGGATGGACAAAAGATAGTATTTTCATGGAACAACAAGTGAAATTTACCGATGGTAAAATCAGCTTGCATGGCAATATTGTGCATCGTGAAAAACCAAAGTTCGCTGACTATGTGCTTTATGTGAATAAAGCTACACCAATTGCTATTATTGAAGCAAAAGATACCAAGCACACTGTTTCTTATGGTTTACAACAGGCAATGGAATACGCAAAAATGCTTGATGTCAAATTTGCGTTCAGCTCTAATGGAGAAGGTTTTGCCGAGCATGATTTTTTAACCGGGCAGGAACGATTTTTCGGTATGGATGAATTTCCAACCCGCGAAGAATTGATCGAGCGGTATAAAAAAGAGATAAACGAAGGAAACGGGCTTAATAAACAGGAGGAAGCTGCCATTAACCAACCATTGTGTAGTGGACAAAATATTTTCCCTCCAAGATATTATCAACTTAATGCTATAAATCGTACTATCAATGCCATTGCAAAAGGACAAAACCGTATTTTACTTGTGATGGCTACCGGTACAGGCAAGACATACACTGCGTTTCAAATAGTTTGGCGACTGCTTAAGAGTGGATTAAAGAAAAAAGTTCTTTATCTAGCCGACCGCAATATATTGGTAGATCAATCCATTGAACAAGATTTCAAGCCTTTGGAAAAAGTAATCCATAAAATAGATTATTCCAAAGACAAGAACAAATTGAAGGAATTGCTTTCTCATCAAGTGTATTTTGCGCTTTACCAGCAACTTATTGGACAAAATGATGCAAAAAATTATCAGGAGCTTTTCCCTAATCCGGATTATTTTGATCTCGTAATCATTGACGAGTGTCATAGAGGAAGTGCCAAAGATGACAGTAACTGGCGCACTATACTGGATTATTTTTCCTCTGCAACACACATCGGCATGACTGCAACGCCAAAAGAAACACGTTATCAATCAAGCATTGGATATTTTGGCGAGCCTGTTTATACATATAGTTTGAAGAACGGGATAGAAGATGGCTTCCTTGCTCCGTTTAAAGTCATAAATATTACAACAAACATCGGAGATGAGTGGCGACCAATTAAAGGCCAAAAGGATATTTACGGCAATGAAATTGAAGACAGGATATACAACAACAGTGACTACGACTATAACATCGTGATTGAAGATCGCCATCGGGAAATAGCACAAGAAATAACCAACTATCTCAAAAGCACAGACCGTATGGCAAAAACCATTGTATTTTGTGCTGATGAAGCGCATGCGGAAAGAATGCGAATCGCACTGGTCAATGCCAATGCAGATATGTGCAAAAAGAATCCCGACTATGTAGTCCGCATTACTGGCAGCGATGAATATGGCAAAGGGAAACTAGATTATTTTATTTCTGTTGCATCAAAATATCCGGTAATAGCTACGACCAGTAAATTACTATCAACTGGTGTTGACTGCAAAATGGTCAAACTCATAGTCCTCGACCAACAGATCGGCTCAATGACAGAGTTCAAGCAGATTATAGGACGAGGTACCCGCATTCGTGAAAAAGAAGGGAAAACACATTTTGTAGTAATGGACTTTCGCAATGTGACACGCCTTTTTGCTGATCCAGATTGGGATGGTCCGATAGAGATTGATCCGGATTATCCTCCGAAGCCATGTCCTGTTTGCGGCAAAAATCCTTGTGTCTGTCCAAAACCTACTCCACCTCCAAAACCTATTGTGGATAAAAATGGTTGTGAAGTAAAAGTTATCAATAAGGTAGTTTCCGTTTACGATACAAATGGAAAACTGCTTCGCACAGAAAGCATCACAGATTATACAAAGAAGAATATTATCGACACATATGCGACAATAGAAACCTTTACGTCTAAGTGGAATACTCTAAAAAGGAAAAGCGAGATAGTGGAAATGCTTAAAGAAGCAGGTATTGACCTTGCGACTCTTAAGCATGACAGGAATATGGATGATGTGGATGACTTTGACTTCATCTGTCATATTGCATACGGAAAGAAGACCTTGACAAGGCGAGAACGAGCAGAGCAAGTAAAGAAACGAGATGTCTTTAGTAAATATGGAGAGCAAGCCAGACTCGTTCTTGAAGCCCTGCTTGACAAATATATGGACGAGGGTATTTCTGAACTGGAGAATCTTTCGGTTTTGAAAAACGACCCGTTCAGAAGATTTGGCTCCCCGGCAAACATTGCCAGACTGTTTGGCGGCAAGCAAGGTTACCTTAATGCCGTAAACAATCTGACTCAACTGATATATAATGTGGCATAAAAAGAAAAGTAAAATATGAGTTTGTCAAATTTCGTAAAACGGATACGCAATATAATGCGCAATGATGCCGGTATCAATGGTGACGCACAACGCATAGAGCAGATGGCATGGATGCTCTTTCTTAAAGTTTATGACGAGAAAGAGAATGACTGGGAAATGGAGGATGATTATAAATCTATTATTCCCGAAGAATGCCGTTGGCGCAATTGGGCTCATGATGATGGAAGTGGGCATGCCCTGACGGGAGATGATCTGCTATCATTTGTCAACAATATGGTATTTGATAAACTTAAGAAGATAGAGATTTCTCCCGACACACCTATCCGACAAGCAATTGTAAGAACTGTTTTTGAGGATGCCAACCAATATATGAAAGACGGAGTACAACTCCGACAGGTTCTGAATGTAATTGATGATCTCAATCTTGCCGACTATGAAGAAAGTCACGCTTTCGGTGAAATTTACGAAAACATACTCAAGGAAATGCAGTCCGCTGGATCTTCCGGCGAGTTTTATACGCCGAGAGCTTTAACTGAATTTATGGCGGAAATAATCAAGCCACAGATTGGGGAGAAAATGGCAGATTTTGCTTGTGGAACCGGTGGCTTTATTACCAGTTGGCTTGGAGAACTTGACAAGCGCGTGGTTACTGCTGAAGACAGGGAGAAGTTTAATCAATCCGTATTTGGTATAGAAAAGAAACAATTCCCTTATATGCTGTGTGTAACAAATCTCTTACTCCACGGCATAGATAAGCCATTGGTATTTCATGACAATTCACTGACTAAAGATGTTCTCAACTATACAGAGGATGATAAATTTGACGTAGTACTCATGAATCCCCCATACGGCGGCAATGAGAAATCTGATGTCAAGTCGCATTTCCCATCTGACATGCGAAGTAGTGAAACTGCTGACCTGTTCATGGTGCTTATCATGTATCGCTTGAAGAAAAACGGCAGG
>ERZ779643.1778-NODE-1778-length-13657-cov-2.076974_pt1 | contig 13657 bp, 10 predicted proteins | sample MGYA00511564_ERZ779643 | MGnify/ENA primary metagenome ERZ779643 (study PRJEB29588, sample SAMEA2147114) | human gut metagenome | biome: human gut; feature: human-associated habitat; material: faeces | place: Denmark | collected 2008/2010 ... | reverse complement strand
ACTTTATAAATATTATGAAATTTATAGACTTTCAACTAAATTAAACGAACGTTTTATTTGATATCTCTTAAGTTTTCGGTGAATTTTATGTTTTCTGCATAAAATGAGAGGGAATCCGGTGCAATTCCGGAACAGTGCCCGCTACTGTGAGGTTCGTATAAGGTGAAAAGTTTTCTTACAACCACGGTCGACGCGACTGGAAGGTTACTTTTCTGGACTGAGTCAGGAAACCTGCCGAAAATAATGCTATTCCTGTGGACAGGAATAAGATTATAGATAAAAACATGTTGACAAAAATTTTCCGAAAAATTCATCAGATACTCGGTTTATTACTCAGTATCTTGTTTCTGATGTGGTTTATCTCTGGGATTGTAATGATTTATCATAGTTTCCCACGGGTAAATCAGAAATTGAAATTAGCCCGTCAGGAGTCTCTGACAGGTCCGCTTCCGGCTGTAGATTCTTTATTGCAGGTACTGCCCGACAGTAGTCGTTTAGGAGGTTTGTCTGTAGATATGTATCTCGACCGGCCGGTATTTCATCTGAAAGGGCGGCAATTACCTGCCGGTTTGTATGCCGATTCATTGCAGGTTGTCGGTAAACCTGATTTTAACGAGATTTGCCGGATTGCCGGACAATTGGGTGGATCGGTTGCTTATCGGGTAGATTCCTTAAACCGGTTGGATCAGTGGATTCCTTTCGGTTATTTGACCAAAGAATTTCCGATTTATAAGTTTTCGTTCGAAGATGATGCCCGGCAAGAGATGTATATATCTTCGAAAAGCGGTAAAGTGTTGCAATGGACTGACCGGAATTCCCGCTTTTGGGCTTGGCTGGGGGCTATTCCTCATTGGGTGTATTTTACTTCTCTACGGCAAAATCAAGCGCTTTGGATTAATTTTATGATTTGGGCGTCCGGCTTGGGAGCTATCATGTGCTTCTCCGGTTTGTGGATCGGGATTTGGGTATTTTGGAAAAACCGGAAGAAAGGGTTGCGTTCGCCTTATAAAAAATGGTGGTTACGTTGGCATCATATCACCGGTGTGGTTTTCGGTGTTTTTGCTCTGACATTTGTATTTAGCGGAATGATGTCGCTGGTGGATATTCCTTCCTGGATGCAGAAAGGTAAAACCAGGAACCGTGAAGTACGTTTTCGGGGACGTGAGGGGGGAATGTTGGCCGCCGATCTGTATGCCTTGGATTACCGGAAAATCGTGGATAGTCTGTCTGATGTGAAAAGTATCGAGTGGGCATCCTTTGGAAAATATCCTTATTATGTCGTGAATTCGGGCAGTAAAAAACAGTTTATCGATGCTGCGGATACGAGCCGTTTGTCGCCTTTTACCCTGACCGAAGAGATGGTGCGTGAAACGGTTCGTGAAATTCACGGTCAGGATACCCCTTATACTCTGGAATGGATGACGGATTGGGATGATGATTATTTTTCCCGCCGGAATATGCTGACACTTCCGGTGTATAAAGTGGTGATAGACGATGAATTGCATACCCGCCATTATTTTAATCCCGAAACTTTATACCATCGGCAAATCGATGATAATGGACGTTTGAGAGGAGTTTTGTATAGTGGATTGCACAGTCTGAATTTTAAATTTCTGGCCGAACGTCCGTTGTTATGGAACGTTGTGATGTATGTGTTGATGCTCGGAGGAACTTTCCTTTCTCTATCCGGGGTTGTGTTGACTTTCAAGTGGTTGGGAAGAAAAATCCGGAAATTATTCCGATAATCTTATAGATAAAGTAATAGAATTGAATTGTTATTAATAGTGCTAAAAATGAAAAAATTAATTTTAGTTTTTGTAATGTGGCCGATGATGGTGTCTGTGTTTGGACAAAATCAGCGGAAAAGTATAACGGATACGGTTTTCCAGTTAGATCAAGCCATTGTGAAAGAAACAATCAAGAAGAAAGTAAACCTTTTGAATCTGGATGTTCCTTTAAAAACATTACCGATGACGGTGACTACTTTGTCGTCGGATGTTTTGGAACGGAAGAATATTCTGAATCTTGAGGATGCTGTCCGTTTTTTACCGGGAGTTACGGTGAAAGATCAGTTGGGAGCTTTTTACCGCTTTTCGGTTCGGGGATCGAATGAGACGGTAGTGGCTGTAGATGGTTTTAGAGATGAGCGTTCGTTATTAAACAATGTACCTTTCGGTGATTTGTCCTCCGTAGAATCTATCGAAGTGTTGAAAGGAGCGGCAGCCGTGTTGAGCGGGCATTCTGTCATGGGTGGAGTGATTAATATTGTGCGTAAAAAAGCCGTTCCTGATTTTACTGCCGGAGCCCGGTTGAGTTATGGGAATTGGGGGGTGAAGTCGACAAGTCTGGATTTCGGTGGGAAATTGGCAGGTCCTTTGACTTATCGGGCAACAGCACATTATTCGACAGGAGATGGATACCGGCATGTACGTGCTGACCGTTTTTCAGCAACGGGATCACTGGCGGCAAATATTGGTAAAACCGGTTATTTCGAGGGAACGTTAGGTTATAGTGATGACAAATACGATACGGAAATAGGATCTGCTCCAACCTATAATCGTGCAGATATCTTCGGTCCCGACGGGAAGGTGGTTATGGCGAAAGGTTCCCGGAATCCCTTTGCCGATTATCATACCATATATAATGATTTCAATAATAATATGATGAAACGCCGGGTGACTGATATTTCTTTATCCTATACGCAGCAACTCGCCTCTTTTATGAAAATACGGGACCGGTTCAGCTGGAATCATAGTGATTTGGATTATGCTGCGGTTGAAGGAATGAGTTACCGGACAGATACGGTGAACCGCTTCAGTGGAGGATATTATTATGAAAGCGGCAGTAAAAGATATTATATTGATCTTACCGACTCCCTGAAAACAGGTTCTCCGCTTTGTTTCAGTCCTGACAGCCGGGGATGGACCAATATGCTGGAATTAACGGGAGATTTTAAAACCGGAATAGTGGGACATAAATATATATTGGGTTTTACCTATTCCTATTTCAATTATACACAGTATAATGGTTGGAATGAAGGAGATGTATGGGGACCTGGCTTGAATCAGCTGGTATCGCTGCATAATCCGCAGCTGGTAAGAAATTGGTGGGATTATAAATATTCCGAAGCATCCATTCGGGATTGGAGAACTTCAGGATTATATATACATGACGTGATCGATATAAATAACAAATGGAAAGCGATGGGATCTGCCCGTATGGATTTTTATAATTACCGTACTGCTACTGCTAAAGTAAAAGACGGACGGCAGGAATACGATGAGGCAGACCGGAGTGAATGGAAGAAAGTAAAGACTTCTGCCTTTACCGGTAGGGCAGGTTTAGTGTATATTCCGGTGGAGGAGATTTCTCTCTATGCTTCTTTTGGTTCTCATTTCAAACCTTATAATACGATGTACAGTAGCCGGGTAATTTATCTCGACCGCAATGGAAAGCGGTTTAATCCTTCTAAAGACGGAGGTGAAGTCTTTAAGCCTGAAAAGGGATACCAGGCTGAAATCGGAGTACGGTATATGTGGGCTAACCGGATCGATTTTTCAGGAAGTGTATACTATATCCGGAAAAATAATGTGGTGAAAAATTTAGGAACCCAGGAGGAGAAAGATGAAACAACCGGTGAAATGGTTCAAAAAACGATACAAGCTCAGGTGGGTACTGCCGATTCGCGGGGATTCGATCTGGAGTTGACGGTACATCCCGTTTCTACCTTGGCTGTTACGGGTGGCTTGGGCTGGCAGGACTACCGGATCAGGAAAATCAATCAGAGTAAAGACTATCCGGAATATACCGATCCTAGTAAAAATGTACGGGCTACAGGAATTCCCCGCACTACTTTTTATGTATATGCCGATTATACCATACCTAAAGGATTATTGAAAAATTTGTCCTTCCATTTGAGCGGAACTTTCCAGGATAAAATATTTACCGATGTAGCCAACCGGGTTTACAACCCTGCTCTGTTTCTTGTAGACGGAGGATTATTCTATACGATAAAGCAAAAAGTCACTTTGGCTTTAAATGTGGATAATCTTTTTGACAAAGAATATTTTAAAAGTACGACGGTATATGGTAAACCGAGAAATTTTACCGGAACGATATCTTACCGTTTTTGATTAAAAATGCATAAAGAGACAAGGGTTTTGTGGTAGATAGCCACAGAATCCTTGTCTCTTTATTTATAATAATAGATGAAATGGATTATCACATTATTTTTATCTTTGTCTTTAAAATGAATTCAAATGAAAAACGGTAAAATATATGTAGCCGGGATCGGGCCCGGTTGTGAGGATGATATTACTCCTGCAGTGAAGAAAGCGGTGTCGGTATCGGATGTCGTGGTCGGATATAACTATTATTTTTCTTTTATACAGCCCTTTGTCATGGAAGGGGCAGAGTGTGTCGATTCCGGGATGAGAAAAGAATGGGACCGGGCTCAGATGGCGTTCGGGTATGCCGAACAGGGTAAAACCGTTTGTGTCATCAGTTCCGGTGACGCCGGAATCTATGGAATGGCGCCTTTAGTCTGGGAGATGAAGCGGGAAAGAGGTTCTGAAATCGAAATCGAAGTATTACCCGGTATCAGTGCTTTTCAGAAAGCGGCTTCTTTGCTCGGAGCACCTGTCGGACATGATTTCTGTGTGATTTCGCTGTCTGATTTGATGACTCCCTGGGAAAAAATAGAAAAACGGATTGAGGCTGCTGCCGCTGCCGATTTTATCACTGCTGTATACAACCCCAAAAGTGAAGGACGTTATTGGCAATTATACCGTCTGAAAGAAATCTTTCTGCAACAACGGGCAGGGAATACCCCGGTGGGTTATGTCCGTCAGGCCGGACGGCCGGAGCAGGAGGTAACCGTGACCACCCTGGCCGATTTCGATCCGGAACAGATAGACATGTTCACCGTAGTACTTTTGGGAAACTCCCAGTCCTATAACTGGCAAGGAAAAATGATCACCCCCCGCGGATATTACCAAAAGAAACACGGGGACGGGGGTTTTGTTTCAAAGCCAGGTCAGGAGATCATGATCCGTAGTTTCCGGACGATCGCTTCGGAGTTGAAGCATCCCGATATCCCGCTGGATCGCAAATGGGTTTTATTGCATACGATACATACCACTGCCGATTTCGATATGGAAAATATATTCTATGCCGACGAGAGGGCGGTGGATTCGATCTACCGGGCTTTAAGCGGGGGGAAAGTAAAGACTATCGTCACGGATGTCACGATGGCTGCTTCGGGAATCCGGAAAGGGGCACTCGAACGTTTAGGTTTGGAAGTGAAGTGTTATTTGGCCGATCCGCGGGTTGCAGAGATGGCTTCCCGGATGAATATTACCCGTACACAAGCAGGTATCCGGCTGGCTACGGAAGAGCATCCCGATGCACTTTATGTTTTCGGTAATGCGCCGACAGCATTGATGGAATTGTGTTCCCTGATGCGGAGAGGAAAGGCTTGTCCTGTCGGCGTGGTCGGTGCTCCGGTCGGTTTTGTAAACGTACGTGAATCCAAGCATATGCTGAAATCTTTTACGGCTGTTCCTAAAATTATTATCGAAGGCCGGAAAGGAGGGAGCAATCTGGCTGCAACGATTGTGAATGCCATTCTTTGTTTCGACGATGCAGGGCAGTTATTGCCGGGGAGAGACCTTTAAAGATGGTGTAGGATGGATAAGGTAATCGATATACAAAATTGGACACGGAAAGAAGAATACCTGTTTTTCAGGACTTTTCTTAATCCGATGATTTCTGTTACGGTTGAGGTGGATTGTACGACGGCTTACCGGAAGGCAAAAGAACGACAACAGCCCTTTTCATTGTATTATATGCATGCAGCTGTAACGGCGGCTAATCGCATCGAGGAATTTCGTTACCGGCAAGTAGGAGAAGAGGTCATACTTTATGAACGAATCGATTTATTTACGCCTGTACAAAATGCTGACGGCAGTTATCGTTCTGTCCGTTTGCCTGCGATAGAAACATTCGAAGATTTCCTGGCTGTTGCCCGGCCTCTTATCGAGGCTGCAAAGCGTGGAGAAGGAGAGGTACATAATGAGGCCGGACAAGGTAGGGATATTTTGCTGATCAGTGTGAATCCCTGGTATCGTTTTACAAATGTACAACTTGCTATTCCCGGAGAACCTCACCAGAATATTCCGATTTTTACTTTCGGTAAGATCGAAGAACGGGAAGGTAAGCGGATCATGCCGGTGGCTTTATCGGTTAACCACGGTTTTGTCAGCGGCTATCAGATCGGATTGTATTTGAAGGAATTCCAGCGATTGTTGAACCGATAGTTTTCTGATGAATCCGGAATGAAAATAGAGATAAATGAAAAAATTCTATATCATAGGCATCGACGATAATGGCCAAAGGGAATTTCAGGCTGAAGTTCGGGAGATCATTACAACTCATCGGGTATTTTCCGGGGGGAAGCGTCATTATGAGTTGATGCGCGACCGTCTGCCGGAACAGTATGTTTGGATTGATATCACCGTACCTCTGGAGGAGGTTTTTGAGAAATATGCCGCTTATTGCGAAGTGGTGGTTTTTGCCTCGGGTGATCCGCTTTTTTTCGGATTTGCCAATACGGTAAAGAGCCGTTTACCGGAAGCGGAGATACAAGTCTTCCCCTGGTTCAATTCTTTACAAATGCTGGCTCATCGTTTGGTCATTCCTTATCAGGATATGGAGGTCGTTTCCCTTACGGGGCGTCCGTGGCATGAGTTCGACCGGGCTTTGATTGCAGGAAAGGAAAAGATCGGGGTGTTGACCGACCGTCAGCATACTCCGGTAGCGATTGCCGGGCGTATGTTGGAATACGGGTATGCCGGCTACCGGATGCATATCGGTGAAATGCTGGGAAATGTGACCGAACGGGTACGGACGATGGAATTGTCTGAGGTGTTGCGTTCGGATTTTGCGTTTCCGAATTGTCTGATGCTTGAAAGGACCGGGCTGCGGAGCCGCCCTTTCGGTATTCCTGAAACTCGATTTTGTCTATTGGACGGGCGTGCTAAAATGATTACCAAGATGCCTGTCCGTTTACTTACACTCAGTATGCTGGATTTACATAACCGGCATAGCTTCTGGGATATCGGTTTTTGTACAGGTTCCGTGTCTGTCGAGGCCAAATTGCAATTTCCTCATTTGCATATCACGGCTTTTGAAGTTCGGGAGGAAGGGCGTGAATTACTTGAAAAGAATAGCCGGAAATTCGGTACTCCGGGAATAACGGGAGTTATCGGTGATTTTACGGAAGCCGATTTATCGGTTTATCCGGTTCCTGATGCTGTTTTTATCGGTGGACACGGTGGAAAACTTGCCCGTATCCTGACGATATTAGCCGGCATTATGCCTGTAGGAGGTATTGTCGTTTTTAATTCGGTCTCCGAAGAGAGTCTGAACTTATTTCGTCAGGAAGCGGTCCGGTCCGGTTTCCGTCTGACGGACGAATGCCGGATTGCTGTGGACGATCACAATCCGATAACGGTATTGAAAGCTTGTGCTGAGTCGTATTTTAAACCAATACAGGCCTGAGTCGTAAAACTAAGTTTAAATGAATGTTTATGTTTCACTTTATCCGTAAGTCGTTGAAAACGGCAAAACACCATCCCCGGTTAGGAGGACTGGAGATTTTAAAATATATCGGTCCCGGTTTATTGGTTACTGTGGGATTTATCGATCCGGGGAATTGGGCTTCGAATCTGGCTGCCGGTGCCGATTATGGTTATACCCTTTTGTGGATGGTATCGTTGTCTACGGTCATGTTGATCATTTTGCAGCACAATGTGGCTCACTTGGGGATTGCTACCGGGCTGTGTCTTTCCGAAGCCACCATGACCTATATCCGGCCGAAATATGCTAAAATGATATTGTGGACGGCTATGGGAGCTTCGGTGTCCACCTCCCTGGCCGAAATTTTGGGAGGAGCGATCGCTTTGGAAATGTTGTTCGGTATTCCGGTGCGGATCGGAGCTATATTGACTACCGTTTTCGTATGTATTATGCTTTTTACCAATTCCTATCGGGTGATCGAGCGTTGGATCATCGCTTTTGTGTCTATTATCGGATTATCTTTTATTTACGAACTGTCCCTGGTACATATCGATTGGGGAGAAGCGGCTCTCGCGTGGGTGACTCCTTCTTTTCCTCCTTCATTTTACAGATACCCCCTTTATGAAATAGTTTCTGATTTTTTCAAGACCCGCCTCATCCATTTGGAATTGGTCAATGATGGAACCGTTCTCAAACTGGACAATATCCGTACAACAGTCTAATATCAACTCAAGATCATGAGTAATGACATACACGGTAATACCCGTGTCCCTGACTTGTCACAATAATCGGCAGCCACTTTTTTCAAAAGCGGTAGTACGGTCAATGAGTTACAGGATGCCAGTGCTTTATTGCAACCGCTTTTAGGAAATAATGCCGCTGTGATTTTTGCCGTGGCTTTGTTGTTTGCCGGCATCGCTTCGACCATTACTTCGGGAATGGCTGCCGGTTCGATCTTTGCCGGCATTTACCGGGAGCCTTACGACATCAAAGACAGTCATTCCCGTTGGGGGGTATTGCTTTCACTGGTGATGGCATTGATTATTATCATGCTGGTTTCTAATCCGTTTATGGGACTCATCTATTCCCAAATGATCCTGAGTATTCAGTTGCCCGTTACGATTTTCCTGCAGGTATATCTGACTTCTTCCGGGAAAGTCATGGGTAAATATAAAAACCGGACTTCTACAAAATGGATCTTATATATTTTGGGAGGGATTGTGACCGTATTGAATGTGATGTTATTTATCAGTATGTTTTGAAGATAGATGGAGAGAAAGCAAATGGAGAACGAGTTGGAGTTGAAATGGCGACGGATTCAGCAGGCTATGCGGCAGGAAGAAGCTGACGGATGTTTGCTGACGATGAATATGAATTTGTACTATGTGTCAGGGCAGGTGTTTAACGGTTATTTTTATCTTCCGGCGGAGGGACGGCCTTATTGGTTTGTCAAGCGACTGACTATACCCGAAACAAATCAGGTACATGTTATCCGGAAACCGGAACAAATACCGGACTTTTTTCGGGACCTGAATCTGGCAATGCCCCGGAAGCTACTTCTTGAGGCGGACGAGCTTTCTTATAATGAATGTATCCGTTTGCAACATGTATTCCGGGCTGAAGCAACGGGTAACGCTTCTGCCCTGATACGGCACATCCGAATGATCAAGACGCCTTGGGAAATAGAGCAAATGCGTATCTCTGCCAGGAAGCATGAGGCGGTCTATCGTGAGATTCCAGCCTGTTACCGGCCTGGGATGAGGGATATTGAATTGCAGATCGAAATTGAAAAGCGGATGCGGGTACATGGTTCCCTGGGTTATTTCCGGGCCTTTGGTTCGAATATGGATATCTTTATGGGAAGTCTGTTGGCAGGAGAAAATGCCGGAGAACCTTCCCCTTTTGACTTTGCCTTGGGGGGAACGGGAATGCATGCTTCGGGGCCTTTGGGAGCGAACGGGACTTTGTTGAGGGAAGGAACTACGGTAATGGCGGATATGTCGGGAAATTATACCGCCTATCAAACGGATATGACCCGGGTGTTTTCAATCGGGAAATTACCGGACCGGGCCTACCGGGTGCATCGTGTCGCTTTGGAAATACAGGCTCGCATGGAACGAACGGCAAAACCCGGGGTGCCCTGTGCCGAATTGTATCGGGATGCTTTGGCAATGGCCGGACAAGAAGGGTTGGAGGATTGTTTTATGGGTACCCGTTTTCAGGCAAAATTCGTCGGACATGGCGTAGGATTGGAAATAAATGAATTGCCTGTATTGACCACCCGCTCGAAGGATATACTACAACCGGGAATGACTTTTGCTTTCGAACCGAAATTCGTGTTGGCGGGAATCGGGGCTGTGGGAATTGAGAATACGTTTTTAGTGACGGATTCCGGTGTGGAAAAAATGACTTTATTGGACGAGAATATAACTGAATTATAAGTGCAGCTAATTAAATACGATGATCAATATAATGAAAACAGCTATGATAATCGCTTCGGATGCCGGGGCACGAATTGCCGGAATTATCCGGGAAGAATTAGGTAAGGAAGTGGACCTGTTCTCTGTATCGGAACGGAGCGGGTGTGTCCGGATCGATTCGATCACTGATTTTACCTTAAGGCATTTCGGGGATTACGAAGCTTTTGTTTTTATCGGGGCGATGGGAATTTGTGTACGGGCGATCGCTCCTTGTGTGACTTCGAAATATGCAGATCCTGCCGTAGTCAATGTGGACGCTACCGGACATTTTGTTGTGTCGGTTCTGGCCGGCCATGTCGGTGGCGCAAATGCCCTGACCGAACGGTTAGCCCGTATATTAGGGGCTCAGCCTGTGGTTACGACCCAAAGTGATAATACCGGATTATGGGCTTTAGATTTGTTAGGTAAAGAGAATGGCTGGAAAATAGAATACCGGCGTTCCTTGAATGAGCTGATTTCCATTTTCGTCAATCAGCGGCCAACAGCCCTGTTGTTGGATATACGCGATGAGGGAACCGACCGGCTCGAACATTCACGACCAGCCCATGTGGATATCTATTATCATTTCGAGGATATTCCGGCAGGACGTTATGAGCTGATTATTGCCGTTACTCCCTGTTTGTATGAATGTGAAACACCGATTTTATATTATCATCCGGCTGTACTTCATTTGGGGGTAGGATGCCGTAAACAGTGTAATCCGGCTTGGATTGGAGCCTATATTGGTGATGAATTGGAACGACATGGACTTTCTCCTTTAGCTGTTAAGGTTGTGACAACTATTGAGTTGAAAAAAGATGAACCTATGTTCGCCGATCTGGTTCGGAATCTGTCTGCTAAAATGCAGATTTACAGGCCTGAGGAACTGAAGGATATAGAAGTACCGAATCCCTCCGGGAAGGTATTCGAAGTGACAGGTACCTATAGTGTTTCCGAAGCAACTGCTTTGAAAAGTGCCGGGAATACGAAATTATTGCTGGAAAAACAGAAGGGACAGGTTACTCCGGGGAATGATTTTACTTTTGCCGTTGCTCTGGATAGAGAGGCGGAACGAAGCGGTTTTATCGAGATCGTCGGGGCAGGTCCCGGTGATCCGGAACTGATTTCTGTCCGGGGGAAAAGGTTATTGGAAAAAGCCGATTTGATTCTTTATGCAGGAAGTCTGGTGCCAATCGAGCTTACTTATTATGCAAAGCCGGGGGCGACTGTGCGTAGCTCGGCTTCCATGACTCTGGAAGAGCAATTTGCATTGATGAAAGAGTTTTATGACAGGGGATTATTTATTGTCCGGTTACATACCGGGGATCCTTGTATTTATGGAGCTATCCAGGAGCAAATGGCCTTTTTCGACCGATACGGTATGCGTTACCGGATTACACCGGGTATCTCTTCTTTCCTGGCTGCTGCTGCTGCATTGCGTTCACAGTTTACCATACCTGAAAAGGTTCAGAGTATTATTCTCACCCGTGGAGAGGGGCGTACACCGATGCCGGAAAAGGAAAAACTCCACCTGTTGGCCCGGTCACAAAGTACGATGTGCATTTTCCTGAGTGCTTCGATTGCCGAAGAAGTACAGCGTGAATTACTGGAATGTTATCCTCCCGAGACTCCTGTGGCAGCCTGTTATCACCTGACTTGGAAAGACGAAAAGATTTTCCGGGGCGAACTCCGTAATTTGGCGGCAATAATGAAAGAGAACAATTTGACCTTGACCACCATGATTGTAGTCGGCGAAGCAATCGGTAACCGGGAAGGTTTGTCAAAACTCTACTCCAGCCATTTCACCCACCTGTTTCGTGGAACAAAGGGACGGGGATAATGTTTCATTTTGTTTTCTGGAATTTTTTTTGTAAATTTAACTTGTAGTTAAATTGGCAAAAAAATGTCCCGGCAGGCTCGTCAACAGTCCAATACAGGTGTATACCATGTCATCCAACGTGGTGTTAATCGTATGTTGATATTCCATGAAGATGCTGATCGACGGATGTTTCTCGATCTTTTGAAATCACAGGCTGGTGAATTTTTCAAAGTGTATTGTTTTTGTTTGATGGATAATCACATTCATCTTATCGTAAAAACCAGTCGCTTGAGTTTTTATATTCATCGGATTTTGACGGCGTATGCGATATGGTTTAATCATAAATATGAACGGGAGGGTTATCTTTTTCAAGATCGTTTTAAAAGTGAGGTCATTGAAGATCAGGGTTACTTGTTGCGTTGTTTTCGGTATGTGCTGCAAAATCCCTTGAAAGCAGGTTTGTGTCATAAAATTTCGGAATACCAGTGGAACAGTTATTCGGTATATTTTAATCCGGTGGATTCTTTTGTTTCCACTGAATTTTTAACTTTGTTTTTCGATAGTAAAGCAGATTTTCAGGCCTATATGTTAGAAGATGAAGACGGGGAATTCATGGAAGCGGGATATCAATTTAAAGATCATGAGGTCCGGAAATTGTTAGAAGAAATGTTGGAAGGGGAAAGTTTTGAGATTTTAACTAAAGTGGAACAGAGACAGGTGCTGAAAGTATTGAAACAGAATCCGAACATTGGATTACGGCAACTTGCCCGTATTACAGGGATCAGTTTAGGTATAATCCATCGTTTGTAAATGAAACATTACCCCCGTCCCTTTGTTTTAAAAAGGTAAAAATGATATTGGTATTTGGTGGAACTACAGAAGGTAGGGCTGCAGTAGAGACTTTGGATGAAGCCGGGCAAACTTATTATTATTCAACCCGGGGAAACGGACAGCAAGTGGAGTGTATACACGGCATTCGGCTGGCGGGAGCTATGGAAGTGAAGGAAATGATCGATTTCTGCCGGGAACACGGGATTCAATTGTTGGTAGATGCTGCTCATCCGTTTGCCGAACAACTGCACAAGAATATAGGACAAGCTGCTGAAGAATTGAATATTCCGGTTGTTCGTTACGAACGGATTTATCCTCCCCGTGATCCGGACCTGATCTGGTGTGATTCGTATGCAGAAGCTTGTGTATGGTTGAAAAATCAGGGAATACGGAATTTACTGGCCTTGTCCGGTGTGCAGACCATACCTAAATTGAAGGCTTATTGGTTGGAAAATCTTTGTTGGTTCCGGGTACTCGATCGGCCGGAGTCCCGGCAATTGGCTTTAAAATATGGATTCCCGGCAGGGAAGCTGATTTTTTGGGAAGAGGGAAAAGAGGAAAGGGGGGTGTTATTGCAATTACGCCCCGATGCTATCCTGACCAAGGAGAGCGGTTGGTCCGGTTATTTCCGTGAAAAGGTCGAAGCTGCCCGGAAATCAGGTATTCCGGTTGTCGTGATCAAACGTCCGGTATTGCCCGAGGGATTCTATGTCGTAACCGGGAACAATGGTTTGCGGCACCGCATAGAACGTCTGTTGCCCGGATTTTATCCATTGCATAGTGGTTTCACGACCGGTAGCTGTGCCTGTGCTGCTGCAAAAGCGGCTTTATCGACTCTGCTGACGGGAGAAGTGTTGAATCAGGTGACGATAACTCTACCTGACGGCGAAGAAGTCGAATTGCCTGTGAGCCGTACTGAGAAGGATGGACAGAGTATAATCTGCACAGTGGTCAAAGACGCGGGAGATGA
>ERZ779643.1774-NODE-1774-length-13668-cov-6.044810_pt1 | contig 13668 bp, 13 predicted proteins | sample MGYA00511564_ERZ779643 | MGnify/ENA primary metagenome ERZ779643 (study PRJEB29588, sample SAMEA2147114) | human gut metagenome | biome: human gut; feature: human-associated habitat; material: faeces | place: Denmark | collected 2008/2010 ... | reverse complement strand
GATACCCTATTTAACAAAAGTTAAATACCCTCCCCAACAAAACTTCAATACCCCTATTGAAGAAAAGTTTAAAGATAATAAATATAATAATAAAATAAATAATAAATATAATAGCGAGAATAATTTTGCTAAAAGAAATAAGGCTAACTTTGAAGAACGAGATTATACTGGCTATGACTTTACTAAACTATATGCAAATGCAGATATACTAATAAAAGAATAAGCATTTGCATATAGAAAATCAGCTACTAGAGTAGATAAACTACTTTAGTGGCTGATTTTTTTAGAATAAAGTTGCGAATAGCAAATTTATTCTAAAAACCTAAAAAATATGTTGATATTTTTTAGGAAAAGGGGTGTGGGGAAAAATAAATTTTTCCCTGCCACACAAAACACTTTTTTGCAATAGCATAAAAAAGTGTTGTAGTGTGTTACAACACAATTCAAGAAAGAGCAAAAATAGGAAAATATATTCGTGTTATTAGCACGAGCAAGGAGGTAATATATGAGCTATGCAATAATAAGAAATATAAAATACAAAAGAGATAATTTAAAAGGGATATTTAGACATAATGAACGAAGGAACAAAAATTATTCTAATGATAACATTGATAAAGAAAAATCATATTTGAATTATTCATTAAAAAATCCAAAATATAGTTATGAGAAAGAATTTGATAGAATAAGGGAAAAATATAATTTAAAAGGTCAAATAAAAACAGTAAGTAATATTGCTTGTGAATATATAATAACATCAGATAAAGAATTTTTTGAAGGAATAGGAGAAAGTGAAACAAAAAGATATTTTGAAACAGCATATAAATTTGTTTGTGAATACAAAAATTTAGGAGAACAATATATTTTATCTGCAAAGGTGCATATGGATGAACAAAGTCCACATTTGCACCTTGTTTTTTTGCCTGTTGTTCATACACAAGACAAAAAAGGCAATAACATAGATAAACTTGCTTGTAGTGAATTTTGGAAAGCAAAAGATAGTTATAGGCAATTGCAAAATGCTTTTTATGATTATATGGTATCACATAATTTTGAACTAGAAAGAGGTTTAACAAAAGAAGAAACAGGCAGAGAACATTTGGATTTAAAAGAATATAAGGAAATAACTAATTTTGAAAAGACAAAAGAAACATTAAAAAATATAAAACTGGAATTGCCAGATGTACCAGAGATAGCAGATATAAGTAAATTTTCAATAAAGAGAGATGAAAAGATTTTAGAAGAAATTATAAAGCCAAAAGATGAACTAATACAAGGTTTGTATCAAGATAATTTAAGATTACATCAAGAATTGTCAAGACAAGCAAAAGTAATTGATGAAGCTGAAAAATACCAAAAAGAAAGAGATGATATAATTGCAGATAATAAAGCATTAAACAATAAAGTAAAAGATTTAGAAAGAGAATATAAAAATAAATTAAATAATCTTGACTTTGCTTATAGCCATAGAAAAGATGAATTAGAAAAAGAATTTAAGACCAAAGAATTTGATATTGAATATAAATATAAACACAAAATTAAAACATTAGAAAAAGAAAATAACCATTTACATAAAATTGTAAATAAATTTTACGAAACAGTAGAAAAATTTATAAAATGGATTTGTCATAAATTTGGCATAGGAGAATCAAAAGAGTTGGTTAAAAAATTTGAAGAAGATACAAATACTTTAATTGATCCAGAAAAACAACTAAAAAAAGAAGAAAGAGAAAAAGAGTGGGATTTAGAATTATAATTGAATTAAAATAATAGGAAATGAATTTTAAAAAAATTATTTTCTATTATACATATCAACTCTAACAGGAAGTTTTTGAGCAAGTTTAGCAGTTTTTTCATTAAATAGTAGTTCTGGCTTTATATTAAATGATTTAGCAATAAAATCAATATTTTTACAAGTTAAATTGGCATTGCCAGTTTCAATAACACTAATATATGCCATTTTGAATTTAGTTTTATTGGCATATTGTTCTTGGGTTAAATTATTTTTATATCTATACCATTTTGTATTAAGTCCAACCAATTCCATTGAGGTCATAGCAAAATCCTCCTTTTAAAATAATTAATAATGTAAAAATTATTTATATATAAATTATAAAGATAAAATGTAAATAAATTAACACCATTAAAACTTATTAAGATATATCTAAATAAAACAGAAAAGTTATTGCAAAAAATATAACGTTATATTATAATAAAAATAGAGTATTAGATAAAGAGAAAATATTTATAATAGTGTAATAATTGAGGTGTAATATGGCGAGATTTAACAGAAGATTTGAAGTAAAGAGAGAAGTGGAAGATGTTGGTAAGATAAGACCAGATGATGAGAAAGATAAAGCAAATGGAGGTAGGATAGCTTCACAACAACAGTTGGAATTTGAAGATGCCAAAAAGATAGGCTTTGATGATATGGATTTAATTGAAGAAGAATCAATACTTGAGAATTTAAGTAAAAATGAAATAAGAGGCCTTATAGCTGGATATAGAAATATGGCAACAAGTGGAGAATTAGATGCCAAATCGTTTATTGGAAGTCAATCTAAAAAGCTTGGAGTAGATAAGAAGGAGTTGGAAACTTTTTTAAAAGATAAAGCTAAAGAAGAAATAAAATCACCAAATAAGGTTTTACATTATCATAGAACCTCATTGGAATATGCAAAAAAAATTATAGAATCAGGATATTTACTTAATAGAAAAAATATTGTATTAAATGGAGGAGATATAAGTTACTTAAGTGGCTCATCATCAGCTAATGTTCAGTTTACTAGAGATGTATATGATGAAAATGGTATGTTACAATTATCAGGATTTAAAATAGGAGAAAACAAAGGTGCAAATTCTATGGAAGTAGTTTTTGTAATGAATCCTAAACTTATGGAGGAAGAAAGTTATAACTGTGTTTATAGATATCCGATAGTTGAAAAGGCAGATATAAGAGAATGCTGTGCTACAATTTTAGCTCAAAATCCAGAAATTCAGGCACAACTTGATAAGTGCTTGGCGGATAAAGGTATTAGGATACCAACAATGTTACAAGAACAATTTAATAGAGAAACAACTTTAGCAAATTTAAATGGAAAAGAAAGGGATAATGACTCACAAAGTGATTTTAGTGACGTTGAGGCTCAATTACAGGAAATAGGAACTCATACAGATTGTATGTACAAGTATACAGATGAAATTGCTAGATTAGAGGCAAATAGCTTTAATTTATATTGTGACCATTTGGTAGACAAAGATATTGAAATGTCAGAAAAAGATCAAAAAGACTTTATGGGAAAAGCCTTGGGAGAAGAATATTCTAAATTGTTTCAAGATAGTAATAAGCAACAGCTAGCACAAATATTTGGAAGATTGGATTACGAAAGTTTATATGATACTAAGATGAACTATCATGAAGATTGGACCCTGGTATCAAGTACGCATCAAAAGTATTTATTGGGATTGCAACAGATGAAAACGGAAGATGGAAATATTTTTGTAGCCCAATATGAAGAGAGTCCAGAAGAGGGAGAACCATTTGAAACTGTATATCAATATTATACATTAGATGAAAATGGAGAATTGGTATTACTAGAAAATGAACCACAATTCGAGCAAGGACAACAGCCAATCTCATGTTTAACACAAAGCGAAATAACAAATGGTTTAAAACAGAGAGAAGATATTCTTATTAATTCAGATAAGAAAGTATTGGAAGGAATATTGTCAAGAGAAAGAAAAAGAAATTTAGAGATTACTGAAAATCAACAAATAGAAACAGAAGAAGCTACCAAGAAAGAAACTGAAGGAGATACACGAGAACAAAAAGAAGCTGAAATGGAAAATGCTAAAATGAATGAAAGTGAAAAAAATTCATTTGAACAATCATTGTTATCAGCAGGATTTAAGTCAGATACTATTGCAGGATTAAAAAGTTCAATTCAGACAGTATCTCCTAATGTATTATTAAAAATGGATAGTACTCTATTCAGAACTAATGAGCAAACTTTATTAAGAGGAGGTAGTAAAGATGGAGTGGAGCAAGACGGTAGATAGAAATGCTTGTGCATATAAAGAAATATATGAAATTCTTAGAATTTTTCCTCAAGAATTAGTTGCTAAAATACCACAAGAAAAAATAAGGTTTTTTTATAACAATATGGATAATAGATACGAATATAATATTTCAAAGGAAACTTTTGATGGACAAACTATGCTAGAGGAAACAAAGGCAATTTTAACTATTTTATTTAGAGATTATTGGGCAACACCTATGCAGAAAGAGAAAATATTAGCCTATGAAAATTTAGAAAGAAATAGGCAAGAAGAAGAAATGAGGCTAAAATATAATCCAGATAATTTATTTAAGAAACGAAAACAGGAAATTGTAGATAAAAAACAAACTATTACTGATGAGATTGCTATAGTAGAATATAAGGAAAATGTTTTAAAGAAGATTATAAATAAAATATTAAATATATTTAAATTTAGAAAAGGATGATATAAATATGAAAAGAGAAGAATTTGAAAAATGGATAGAATACAATAATTTTAAAACAATATATTCTTTAGGGAGAAAATATAATTACTTAAATACGGATAGATTTGATTTTAACTTAGTTTGTACTCAAGATTGTGATGGAATGTTTGGTTGTTTCAAAGAAAATTCAAAATGGGAATTAATAGCGTATGAACCATGTTCAGGAGATATACCTCAAAGATATTTAGATTTATCATCAAATAAAAAATTTGATAAAGAAGAAGAGGCATTAGATGTATTAATAAACAAGTTAACTACACGTTTTAGCAGTTATACTGGATGTTTTATATGTCATTCAAGATTTGCAATTGATACTAGGAAGATACCATCAAACCAAAAAACATTTTACTATAAATGTCCAAATTGTGGTGCTGAGCTAAAAATTGGTAATCCCAATTACTCAGATGATTTGAAAAATGAAAAAAAAGAAGAATTGACAGATAGAAATAATATAATTTTATATAAAGATTTAAAATGTAAATTAATAAATCAAAATTCAAAGAATTATATAATACTTGATACAAATGAGGATTTATCTGATGAAAACACACTTGATAAAGTAAAAAAATATGGATTTGAATATAAAGATAAGAAATTCATATTGGAAGTTTTTGACTTGTATAAAAATTATAACCTAGATGAAGGAACATTATATAGCCAAAGTATTGGGAGATTTATTTTATCTGATACTGAAATTATATATATTTTTCAAATAGATGGAAGTGGTTTTTCAAGTAGATATTGGCAAATAACATATGAAGAATATATTAATTATAAGAATTGGAAAGATGATGATACTTTTATAAGGCAAATTGTTACTAAAAGACCTTATTTGAAGCAGTTTTTTTCTCGAAAAGATTTATTCAGAATTGTAGGCCAATGGGAACAAGGTAAACGCAAAGACTATTTTTTAGAGTATATACAACAACCTACTAATATAATAAGAGTTTTTATTAAAGAAAAAGAAGATAAGCTATTATTTGGACAAATAACATATAGAAATTTAGCTAAAACGAACATAGATATGTTGGATTCTATATTCTCAAATGATGTTCCTTTATATTATAATGGATATATATCAAGGAATGAGTTTAGTAGGGAATCTTGGAGTAATACATTATGTTTTGAAAATAAAGGAGAAGTTGTAGCATATAGAGAGATTGAAGACAGAGGACAAAATGGTGAAGAATTATTAAAAGAGGAAAGAAAAGCTTTAAAATCTATAATACTGGAAATAGATAAAAAAGTTCTTATAAATCTTTTAGATAAAGTAATTTATTTAGCCCAAAAAAACATTAGTGACAATATTAATGTTGAGTTTATGAATACGCTAATAGAACGATATACATATGCAAAAGAAAAGATAAATTTAGAAAGTGAAGTTATAGATACTGTGTCAGGATGGCATATGGCTTATATAAAATGTTGCGTACTAGTTGGAGATAATAGGGAAAAAGAATTATTAAAAACATTTGATTTAGTAGACAAGCAAATACAGCAATTCATAGATAATAGAAAAAAGTTCAATAATAAATCAAATATAGACGAAAAAAATATAAACAAAGGTAAGGAAAAAAAAGAAGGATTAATAGATAGAGATAACCTAATAAAAACAATGGAATTACCAAATAATATTAGAAAATTATCAGAAAAAGAAAGAAATGAAATAATATGTGAAAATATTATAAAAGTAAGTAAAGTATTAAAGGAAATCAAATGTGATAGTTCTGAATATAAATTGAGTCAAAGACAGCAAGCAACTAAGAATAACGCAATAAATAAGATAAAAGCAAAAGACTTTTTGGAAGCATATTATGAAATTGCAGATTTTGTTGATGACTATGGAGATAAGCATAATGGTAAAGTATTTGAGATAGAAAAACAAGAGATTAATACTTTAATGGCAATAATATATAACGATATAAAGCAGTAGAGGTTTTTATGTTTGGAAAAGTAAATAAACACAATAATTATAATAGTATAAATATTTTAATAATTACAGATTGTCATCATTTAAAAGAAGACGAAATTGTAAAGGTAAAAAATTTGCAATATGATGTATGTTTACTTTTGGGAGATATAAGTGGCAATTATTTAGATATGATTTTAAAATATGTACCAATAGAAAAAATATATGGTATTCTAGGAAATCATGATGAGTATGGACTACTAGAATCAAGAAATATGAGTAACATACATTCTAAAGTAATAAATGTTAATGGTGTAAGAATATTAGGATTTGAAGGAAGTAACAGATACAAAGTTGGAAATGTGCCAATGTATTCTCAGGAAGAAAGCATAAAAAGATTAAAAAAATGTGAAATGGCAGATATACTTGTATCTCATGATTCACCATATCAACTTTATTCAAAAGCAAATGATAAGGCACATTGTGGACTAAAAGGAATCACTAAATATCTAAAGAAAAATAAAGTTTACTTAAATATACATGGTCATCATCATATTAATACGAAATTAACATTAAGTAATGGTACTAATGTTATAGGGGTATACAGATGTGCTATGATACAATTTCCAACATTAGAAACAGAAATAATATTTTAAAGGAGATAATGAAATATGAGTGAATATAACATAGTTACAAAGGGTGGAACAATGTGCTTTTATGGTGAATGGTTTGGGCGACCATATGATAATTTTCATAAAATAATAACAGCAAATTATGAAAAGGATTGTTTAAATATTTATTTTAGCAATGGCGAGATACTAAGTGTCTTTAATCCACTAGGAATAACAAATGAAGAGAATTGTTTTAAGATAGATAAAGCTAGTAAAGTAGTTTGGCAATTTACTCCTTATGGAGATGAAATTAACATTCCTAAAAGATATATTTATAAAGATTGTGGAAACGGAAAAATTCTTAAAACAATATCAGATAATGAAGAAATATTTTATCCTGAAGAAAATATAGCTGTTCAATGCTTATCGTATTAGCAACTTTAAACTATTATATAAATTAGAATTAAAGATCCCCTATAATTAATTGCACAATTATAGGGGATAATTTACTTATTTTTCAAAATCCAATCATAAACCTCATTTTCAGTAAATTTGCCTTTTTTCATTTGGTTAATTTTTTCTTTAGCCTGTTTTTTCCAGTTTTCAAAATCTTGGGCAAGGTCTTTATTATCCTTATTTTTTCTAACTTGCATAAATTTTTGTTGGTATGTTCTTCTATATTCTCCCATAGCCTTATTTTGTTTTAATCGTTCAGTATAAGATTGAAAAGCACCTAAATCTCTACAAGGTTTTGAATTTTCTTTTGGGTAATCACAATAAATTTCATCTACTTTTGAAGTTGGAATAAAATACATTCCACAATTTTGACATTTTTTAATTGGATAGTTAGGTGTTTTTGAAAGTTCTTCAAGTATAGCATAGCAAATACTTGATAAATCTGTACTTTTATGTGTATCACTCATTGAAAGTACCATATTTTTTTCTTTTAATGTATCTAATAAATCATATTCGCTGTTTTTTCCAATTTCTTGATATTTTCTTGAATAACTATCTCTCATAATAAAGTCATTTTTATAATAAGAATATAATTTTCCCTTTCTTTTTATTAAATAAACAGCAAATCGTTCAGAATATGTATATTTTTCTAAATTACTTTCATTATTCAAATTATATATGTATGTAACAGCATTTATTAATTCTTCTTGCAAGTCTATTAGATTTTCTTGTAAATCTTCAAATATCTTAGTTGTTGCCTTTAAATAGTTTTCATTACTACCATAATTATTAAGTAATTCAAATTTATAATTTTCATCTAAATCTCTTAATATTTCAAATCCATAAGCATAGAAGAAAGTTTTGTAAGCTACTTCGTAATTTGATAAATCAGCATTTAAAAATCTTAATAATAATAGTCCAAACTTCTCATAAAAAGGAAAGTAAATACTAGCAGGGTGTTTTAAGCCATTATCTGTTTTTTCCTTTTCTTTATAATAAACATCTCTTAATTTATTTTCTGTATCTAAATGATAATCAGCTTTATAAAAATATAAAGGTGTAGCATAATATTCTTTTTTAGTTTCAGTATTAAACCAAAAGTAGAAATCGTCAAAAAAGGTTACTTCTGGTAGTTCCATAACTTTTTTATCTCCCTTCTAAGAATAAAATTTTATTTAAAACAATAAACAATCTAAAAAAAATAATAAATTGTTATTGACATTCTATATTTATTATACTATAATACTAATATAATTACAATACTTTTTCCAAAACTAATTGCTAAAAGTTGTAGACAAAAAATTCACTAAATAATTGGAAAGGTTTGTAATAATAATGAGTTTAAGGTTTTAAACAAACTATTAACAACACAGTAAAGTGATTTTTTTATTGTTTATTTTTTGTTTTTATAGTTAGGTGTGAAATTGTAGTTTGTTGGAATAGAGAATTTGTAAAAGAATGGAGGTGTTAAAAATAAAAACAAAATCAAATGGCAAAGATACGAAAGACAAAATAACCCAATTATTCTTTACAGAACATTTAAGACCAGTAGATATATCAAAGAAATTGAAAGTTGGTATGCCATATATAACGAAAATAATTCAAAAAGATTCAAGATATATTGAAGAAAAAGAGGCAAGAAGGTTAGAAAGCAAAGAAAAGAATAAAATTCAAAAACGAATGTATGCACAAAATAAAAGAAAAAAGGAAAAGCAAGAAAAACAAGAATATCAAAGATTATTAGTACAGATAAATAGAGATAATGAATATTTATCTACTAAAAAGAAAGAAAATAATTTACAATTTGCAAACTGGAATAGAAGTGCTTATGAATATGACAAAGATAGTAGTGATTTAGTATTAAAGGATAATCTAAATACTGGATTTAATGTTGCAAAAAGAGTTAGTAATATTGTAAAACCTAATACAATAAAGAGTAATAAAATATATGTTTAATGGTATGCTTTGAAGAAATCAAGGTATATTTTTTTTGCTCTAATTTTTTAGAAAAGGGGTATTAGAAAGATGAATTTATTTATCAAGAATTTTGGAAAATATATTGAATAGCAGTAGGTTGAATAACTGAATTATAACCATAAATAGCTATTCAAGGAAAGGAATAGGTATTTATATGAAACAAGAATATAAAATAAAAGAAGTATTTGATGAAAATGCAAAAACAATACAAGAAAAGTTACAAGAAACATTTATAACTTATTTGATAGAGAAAGTTAATAAATAGGTATATAGGCTAATTTATATATGTTTAATATATGTAAATTAGCCTCAATTTGTAAAATACAGTTGAAATATTTTTGTATAGATTGTATAATTCAGTTGTAAATTGGATAGGAGGAAACCTATTGTTATTAGAAAGAGAGGTTTAAATGATAACAATAGCAAATCCTGAAAAATATATAGCAGGGTTATATGAAAGATTATCCAATGAAAATATTGAAGTTGGTAATGGCGAAGTAGTAGTAACAAACGAAGATGAGCGAGAAAGTGGTAGTATCAGCACACAAAAACTATTTTTAAGAAACTTCTGTAAAGACAACAATATACGAATATATGATGATTACACAGATGACGGAGTTTCTGGAGCAACTTTCGACAGACCAGACTTTAATAGAATGATTAAGGACATTGAAAATAAGAAAATCAATTTAGTAATTGTAAAAGACTTATCTAGGTTTGGAAGATTATCAAGTAAAATATCGTACTATTTAGAAGAATTCTTTATTGAAAAAGGTGTAAGATTTATAGCAGTAACAGATGATATAGACACAGGGCATATTGAAACATCAGAAGAAATGGTGCAATTTAAGGCGTTTTTCAATGAATGGTTTTTACGAGATACATCAAGGAAAGTAAGAAATGGAAAGAGAACAAGAGCAAAAGAAGGAAAAGTAATGACAACATATCCTACTTATGGCTATAAAAAAGATCCATTAGATTATAATCATTATATAATTGACCAAGATATTGCTCCAATCGTTAGAAGAATATTTATGTTAGCAAGAAATGGAAAAACACCAACAGAGATAGGAAAAATACTAACAGATGAGAAAACTTTAGTACCATCAGAAGTTGTAGGAAATGGACATACAAGAAAAGATGGAATAAAAAGAGGTTGGAACAGAAATACAGTAAAAAGAATATTGCAAAATGTAACTTATCTAGGTTGGGTATCAAATGGAAACACAAAAAAGATAAACTATAAAAGCAAAAAAACAATGATAATGCCAATAGAAGATAGAATAATCAAAAAAGGTATGCACACACCGATAATAGATGAAGAAACTTTTAATATAGTACAAGATATGATAAAGAGTAGAACATCGACAAGAGTAAAAAGTTATGATTGGTTACTAAAAGGGTTAGTCTGTTGCAAAGAATGTGGCAAGAAATTAAGTTTAGTACCACAAAAACATCCTAATAAAACAACATTTTATTTAAGATGTAACACTTATGCAACAAATACACATTTAGGATTATGCACGCCACATAGCAATAATTTAGAAAAAGTAACAAACTTTGTAATTGAACAAATCAAAAAAAGATGTAAAGAATTTTTAAGTGAAGAAAAATATACTAAAATAGCAAAAACATCAAAAGACAAGATAATTAAAGATAAGTTTAATGTTAAAAATGAAATTCTTATTTTAGAAAAGAAAATTAAAGATATAAACAAGAGAATAGACAAGTTATACGAAGATAAATATAATGGACTATTTGAAGATGAAGATTTTTCAAGACTTTATTCAAGACAAATAGAAAGCAGAAAACAAGCAGAAGAAAGAATAAAACAATTAAAAGAATTAGAAGAAAAAGAAGATTCATCAGTAGACATTGATAAACTTGTTAAAGATTTTGTAAATATGAAAGAAATAACAAGGACAATGCTTGTATCTTTAGTTGATAAGATAGAAATATCTGAGAATAAAGAAATAACTATATATTATAAATTCAATATTTTAAATATGGGAAAAGAAGATAATAAATTACAAAATGTTGGCTAAATATTAAAAATAGTCATAACGGAATATTAGGACAATAATAGTAATAATAATCCTTGCAGCAGCAGTAATATTAACATTAAATAATAATAATCCAATAGAAAATGCAAAAGAAGCAACATTTAAATCAGATGTAAAAACATTACAATCAGAATTAACAATGTATATATCAAAACAAACAGTAGATACATTAGGAGGATTTAAGGCAGAAGAATTAACTTTAAGTGAAACAACAACACCAAAGATAGAAGAAATACTAACAAGTATAAAAAGTAGTGGATTAAAAGGAAAAATAGAAGTACAAAATGGAAAGTTAGTATATACAGGAACAATAGAAAAAGAAGAAAAATGGTTTAATGAAATAATGGGAGAAAATATAGTAACACCACCAGAAGAAACGGTAACACCAGGAGTACCAGTAGCAGATGATACACCATATACAACAACAAATTCAGATGGAGGAAAAGATACAGCAATAATACCAAAAGGATTTAGAGTATCAACAGTAGAAGAAGAACAAACAATAGAAACAGGACTAGTAGTAATAGCACCAGATGAAAGTGAGTTTGTATGGGTACCAGTACCAGAAAATGAGCTAAATTTATTTGCAGAAGAAGATGGAACAACTGATGAAAATGGAAATCCAAATATGAGAGGAAAACTATGGGAGTTTGAAAAAGATGGAATAAATACTGGAACGGAAATACCATATTCATCAAATGGATATAGAGAACCAGGTGGTATAGGTAGTGTTCCTAGTGAGGATTTTAATATAATAAATGAAATATTAGGAACAAATTTAAAAAATGCAACAGATTTAAAAAATTTAATGCAAAAAGAATATAACGAGATATATAACAGTGTAAAAGAATATCATGGTTTTTATATAGGAAGATACGAAACAGGAGATTTAAGTAAGGATAAAGTAGTAATTAAAAAAGTAAATGAAGATATAGGAAACCAAACATGGTATACAATGTATGCAAAAGAAAAGAAATATGCTACTCAGTTAAATGGAACAAAGATAAAATCAAATATGATATATGGAAGTCAGTGGGATGCAACAATGAGATGGTTTGCAAAGAGTAAAGACAATAATGTATCAACATATCCAGTAAATGCGCAAAATGGTGTTAATGCAAACTTTAGTGGTAGTAGAAAGTCAACAGGTTCAGTAGGTTCAGTAAATAATATATATGATATGGCTGGAAATGTATATGATTGGACAGTAGAATTGCATTCTAGCAACAATCGTGTCCTTCATGGGTATTATTATTACCACACTAATTCTGACTACTGGTATACTGGTCTCCGTAGCGACAGTAATCCTACTAACTCTATCGATCGCTTTGGTTCACGTATTGCCTTGTATTTGTAGTACTGCCACTGTCGAATAATTTAAAGATAGAGTGTAATTTATATAAAATCAATCAGAAAATAGAATCTGGTTGATTTTTTGTTATATGAAAAATAACTATAGTGTTTGCACTATAGTCATTTCTATATAATATTTAAATATTTTTTTATATTTTCTATATCTTTTTTATCTTTAGGTAAATTTCTTTTTTCTTTAAACTCCAAAATAGTTTTTAAATTTTCAACAGGATATCCGTTTATATAATCCATTTTAAAATTTTTCTTATCATTTGGTATTATTTCAATATCTTCTGAAATTTTGTAAAATCCAGAATCATTTTTATTATTTTCATTTAGATTATATTTTTCTTTTAAATGTTTAAAAAGTTCGTTAGAAACACATAAATCTAAATCATTTGCAATATCCCTTAAACCATATAATAACATGGAGCCACTTGATAAGATATAATATTCTGTTTTTGGTAAATTTAAACTATCTAATAATTTTAACAACTCTCTTTTATTCATATTTTAATTATACTAAATATATTTATTATATTCAAGAATAATATTCTACTTACTTTTATTTAGTGTTTTTTTATTTTCTTTTTCTAACTCTCTTAAACTTTTTTTAGGTGTAGGCAAATCTTCTGGCATAGTTCCGTCCTGCTTCCTTAATGGCCTTTCTAACTATTTTTCCAATTTTATTATGAGTATTACATGCTTTCTTTTCAGTATCAACTCTATCTCTTTTTAATCTTTGTTCTGTTTGAGAAA
>ERZ779643.1767-NODE-1767-length-13750-cov-3.411975_pt1 | contig 13750 bp, 9 predicted proteins | sample MGYA00511564_ERZ779643 | MGnify/ENA primary metagenome ERZ779643 (study PRJEB29588, sample SAMEA2147114) | human gut metagenome | biome: human gut; feature: human-associated habitat; material: faeces | place: Denmark | collected 2008/2010 ... | reverse complement strand
GACGCCCCGGCAGTTCGTGGAGCTGAACAAGGCACAGCTCATTTTCAACGTGGGATTGATCGACTTCGAAACCACCCTGCTGGGCAAAGTCGGGGATCAGGCGAAAGTCGTGAACTTGAGCCGCGGTATCGACCTGATCGCAGGCTCCTGCTCGCACGGCCACCACGGACACGACCACGGGCATGCCCACGGTGTAGACCCCCACGTCTGGACCTCGCCCAAAGCCCTGCAAAAGATGGCCGCAAACGCCTACGACGCACTTCGCAACGCCTATCCCGACTCGGTGAAATACGAGGCCGGCTACAACCGGCTGCGCAGCACGCTCAAGGAACTGGACATCCGCACGGCGGAGAAGATCGCCCGGAGCGGCGTGAAGTACTTCATCGTCTACCATCCCGCACTCACCTACTACGCACGCGATTACGGACTGCGGCAGGTGGCCATCGAGGCCGACGGCAAGGAACCGTCGGCCAAACAGCTGACGGCGGTTATCCGACAGGCCCGCGAGGACGGCGTGCGGCGGATTTTCTACCAGAACCAGTTCCCGGCATCGACCGTGGAGATCATCGCCCGCGACATCGACGCCGAATACGTGGAGATCGACCCGCTGGACGAAGACGCCATCGGCGCCATCGACGCAATGACCGATTCAATCACGGCAAAATGAATCTGGTAACGCTGCGCGACGTAAGTGTCGCATACGACGGCTACGAGGCCCTCCGGCACGTCGACCTGGAGATTGCGGACCTCGATTTCCTGGGGGTCATAGGTCCCAACGGCGGCGGAAAAACGACGCTCGTAAAGGCCATCCTGGGAACCGTCCCCCACACCGGAGAGCTGACTCTCGCCCCGGAGCTGTTCCGCGGGAAGGAACGGCTGATCGGCTACATGCCGCAGATTTCGGAGTTCGACCGCGCATTCCCGATCTCGGTCCTCGAGGTCGTACTGTCGGGATTGCAGGGCCGCCGCGGATTCAGCTCCCGCTACACGAAGGAGGACCGTGCCAGAGCGATGGAACTGCTTGCGGCATCGGGAATCGCCGACACGGCCCGCAGCCCCATCGGCGAGGTGTCGGGCGGGCAGATGCAGCGGGCGCTGCTGGCCCGGGCCGTGATCTCGGACCCGAAGCTGCTGATTCTGGACGAACCCGCGAATTTCGTGGACAACAAGTTCGAGAAAGAGCTTTACCGCACGCTGCACGAACTGAATACGCGCATGGCAATCGTCATGGTGTCGCACGACATCGGCACGATCACGAGTGTCGTGAAAGAGATCGTCTGTGTCAACCGCCGCGTGCACCGTCATCGCTCGAACGTGCTGACCGAAGAGCAGCTGCGCAACTACGACTGCCCTATCCAGCTCGTTTCGCACGGCCACATTCCCCACACCGTGCTGGAGCACCACCCGGGGGACGGATGCTGCGACCACGATTCTGTCCGATAACGACCACCGCGACAATGGTCATACAGCCGGGCGCATTAGGGCGGAGAATGCCTCCCTGCGGCGTTATTCGTTTATATCTTTCACGCAGCGCACGCCGCCATAATTGCCTGTGCCGGTCAACAGATACAGCACACTGTTGCCTTGGCTGACGGAGAATCCGGGGCGGTTCGAGCCGAACTGGAAACGGGTGCGCGAAAAATGGTTGTTGAGCGTCCAGTTTCCGTCGTTGCCGATTCGGGAGTGCATCAGCGCCAGTTCCCGCTGGTTGGGGATACGGTATCCTGCCGGACACGGGGAGTTGCCTGCGCTTGCCGCGCTCCTCAGCGACTCCCAATTATATCCATGGCCTCCGGATGGCGTGTTTAGAACTTCGAATATCCTCCAAGGTTTGTTGGCCGCCTCGCGTTCGTGGTGCTCGGGCAGTTCGGCGGTCTGGAAATAGCCGCGGATGGATTGCTGATCGATTCGGGCAAGCGAGATCCTGCGGGTCATCGCATCGTAGGTAGCCAGATCGTCGGGCTTGACGGTTCCGGCGGCCGTGCGTGGAATTCCTAGATTACGGACACAACGATAATAAACAGGAGTAGAAATCGAACCGGAATAATTTTCGGAAAGTTTTCCGGTCGAGGAGCCTTCGGATGACCATAGGATTATGGGATTGTCATAGCCAAGGTACTTCTCGTGAACCGTACTGCTGGCGAAATACTGCTCCTGCCCCTCTGTCCAGGTCGTTTTCCTGTAAAGCCTGGCTCGCGGGTCGAAGGACCATTCGCCGATCCATAGATCCGTCAACTGGTGGATGGCCGCCAGATACCATTGCACCTCGTTCTCGTCGATCGTGCCGTCGCCGTCGTTGTCGCGGTTCATCCGCAGACATTTGTATTTGGCAGCCTCGTAATCAGACTTCATGGTCCAGGTCGACATCGTGACGTAATCGCTCCAGCGTTTGGTCGTACTGCCGCCCAGCCACATCCGGAGCGTATTCGCACGTCCGTTGTTCGAGTCGTTGTATGTCGGGTTGGAAACGTCGTTCGTGTTTTTTTCGAATGCGACCGGCGTTTCTTCCTGGATCATCTGCGTGCCCCAGGCCGTGAAATTCTCTTCGTCCATGATGTTATACATGGTCTGGATTGAGGACTGGCGGATCGAATAGATGGCGTTGGTCTTCGTGCTCTGGCGATCGGGGCTGTACGCCAGATTCGAAAGGATGTTCATGACCCGCGCCTGCTGGTTGACGAATTTCTTCCACAAGCCGTTCACGGCCGTTTCCGAAGGATCGGTCGGGCTCGTCTCGTAATAGTATTCGTCGACGAATGCCGTGAAGCGCATGTAGTCGCTACTGTCGAACAGGTGGTCGGAGCCCCCGCTTCCGCTGGTACGGTAACGCTCCTTGCAGGCCTGAAGGATATTCACCAACTGGTCGACATACAGCAGTTTGTCCGTCCCGTTCGCCACGTCAGTCATATAGGTGTCCAGCGAGACCGTCCCCGTGTAGACCGCATCGTTGCCCGGATAGGCGCGGAAATCGGTGCTACTGTAGAAGTTGCTGCTGTTCTTGCTGTTGATCCGGAACTTTATCCACTTGTAGTCGGCCGGATGTTCGCCGGCGGCGCCCCGCGAGAAGGGGGTGTTGACGTCCCAGGTCATGGTCTCGTCCACGTTGCTCTGGTGGAAACTCAGGGTGAACACCTCGTTGTACGCGTCCAGCTCCTTGATCTGCAGCGCCATCACGACATCGCCCTCGGCGCCGGGACGCTGCTCGTCCTCCTCGGTCTTCTTGCTCGAATCGACCTCGATGATGATTTTGTCCACCGACACGATTTTCACGTTATAGGTATAGTAGGTGTTGCGGAGCAAGTTGTAGTCGTCGACGCCTTCCACGCCTCCGAGATGGATCGTATAGACCACATCGGTCGATATTTCCACGCCCGACGACGCGTCCTTGTAGCGTATGTCACCCCGCAACTGGACGCAGGTTCCGGTCTTCGGCGCATAGGTATAGTCGCCGTTGGCGACCTCGATTCCCGCGCCGGTCGGGGTCTTGTCTTGTTTCTCGCGCAGCGCATACTGCTCCTCATAGGTGCCCGCCGTGACGGGAATCTCGGCCCGGGGCGTCAGGACGCTCTCCAGCGAATAGAAGGCGAAGGTCTTGCCGTCCTCCTCGAAATGAGCCCACTCCGTATCGAAGCACTCCGCGGGGTCGGTGCACAGGTCGGTGCGCGAAGCCATCATCCCCGCCTTGCGTGGAACCGACACGACGCGCCAGTCGTCGGAAGTGAAGGTGACGCCCGAAGCCTCGGTGACGCGGAAGCGGATTTTGGAGTCGACGCGTGTCAGCGGCACGGTAGCCGAGACGGGACTGCCGGCCGTGACGGTGACATTCTCGGCGACGCCCGTCATCAGGAAGTTGGTGCCCCGTTCGATGAACTTGCCCCGGAGGTTCACCACGCACGAATCCAACGCCGCACGCGAGGCGATGCCGTCGAGCATCTCGCGGGTAATGTCGACGACCGTATTGTCCGTATTGGCAATGGCGGCCACGCTTTTCCCCGTGCCGCACGTCAGGCCGCTGATGGTTCCGGTCCAGCTCGATGCGCTCAGGCTGGAGATATAGTTGCGGTAATCGACCGACCCGTCCGGGTTGAATATGAAGATGTAGAGGTTGTTGATCCGCTGTTCGTCGGCATCGGCCGACACGGCGCGGGTCTTTACGTCGTTCTGCGAAGAGGCGACGCTCAGCGTCAGCGAGGCAAACTCGCCATGCGTTCCGGGCAATTCATCCTTCGAGCACGCCGCGACGGCCAGACATATCCAAACTATATGGAATAATCGTTTCATAATCGTCAATCGAAATCGGGGACATCAATGGTTTTCTGGTTCCAGTCCTGCACCACACAGGTCAGCGCCATCTCGCCGAACGGGGTGAACTTCAGTCTGAAAACATATCGCTTGCTGGCTTCGATGCTGCCGGAGACGACGAAATCGCCGATATTCCGAACTATTGCAGATTCCCGCGTCACGCCGTTCGACGTGTAGCGGACCGTGACGGTGAGCAGGTCGTCGTCATCGATCTGTTGCGGCCAAAGCATCGCGCAGCCCGTTGCGGAGGAGACCGGCTGGTAGACGGGATAGACGGCAACCAGCGAATTGCCCTGCAACGTGCCGTCCGCCTCCGAGAGCGCGTACTCCCTGTCGGCGGCGTCCGTCGCTAAGGTCTGCGTGATGGCGTCCGGCAGTTCGTGGTGGCAGGTGGCCTTATGCAGGAACTTTCCGAGACGGATTCCGGTTATGCGTATCGACTGTCCCTCGGAGAGCGTGCCGTCGACGCTGGCTTCGAAGACCACGGCCGCCAACGCATGGCGGAATGTCAGCGGCACCCTGCCGCCCTCTTTCGTCCGGTCGAGGGCCGGGGTGCTCAGCAGCAGGTCGCGGTGATCCGCCACGGCGTCGGGAACGGCATAGGTGACGCGCGGAGCGCCTGTCCCGCATGAGACGGAGACCGCCGCATCGGTGTCATACGGAGCATAGGCGAAGAAGCTGACCTTTCCCTGGGGCCAGTATTTCGTCGGAGAATAGGTCCAGTCCCCTCCAGCGGGGCGTGTCACCCGGACATTGTACATGTAATCGGGCTTCGAAGCGGCGGCATCGTAGCTGCCCTGGGGCGAATAGTAGGCGAAAACCCCGAAGTCGGCAAAGTTGCCGTCGTCGGTCTGTACGCCTTTCGTCCATGGAACGGCCGAATCCCCTATCCGGTCGTCGAACCGGATGGCGTCGTCCGCGGGTTGCAGGGCTTCATCCCCTCCCCTGCCGCACGATATAAGAGTCGTCAGGCTGAAAACCGCCCAAAGCCAATATCTTCGTGTTTCCATATCCGTAACTTGTAAATCGTATCGGACCGCCGGGCGGTCCGGTTTGTACTCCGGGAGGGACATTCAACCCTCCCGGAATTTCGTGAGGCCGGCGCATGCGTGCGGCCAGAGCGTCTTAGATCTCCATGTCTGCGTTGGAATCCTCCCAATCCACTACCGACGTCTCGAACAGGATAGGTTCGAGGTTGCCGGTGACGGTCAGCGTATAGGTAATGCGCTTGTTCATCTTCCAGATCTCTTCCCCCTCCGTATCGCCGGTAACTTTCTTGCTGCTGAACGGAACCGTGTAGTCGGCATACGTGTCGGCCGAACCGAACAGATACTGGGGGGTTGCGTTATTATCCTTGTAATAGATCTTGCAGGAAATCGTAAGGGTGCCGCCGGTCATGTCTCCGTCACCGGTTTTTGCAGCGAACTCCTGCGGAAGCAGTATCAGTGCCTTGTCCGCATCATAGAGATTTTTTGCTTCCACATTGGTGATTTCCTTGGTCTCGGGGAAAACTGCCGTATATTCGGTCAGGTTGCCTTCAGTAATGCTCCAGCTGGCAGCGCCGGCGGCCGAGAGGGTGAAGGTGCCCTTCGACTTGAGGTTGCTCAGCTTGATGCCGTTCTCCTTCACGTCGATGAAGACACCGTCGCCCTTGGCCTTGGCCTTGAAACGCACCTGCGTCATCGCGTGTTTGAACTGGAGGGGAACCTTCACGGCCGGACTTGCCTTGGCGACATTCAGCGCCGAGGCGTACATGAGGTCCACCTGGCCGGCATCGTCGGCAGGAACGGTATAGTCCGTCATGATCATTCCGTCGCCCTTCGTATATGCAACCGGAATCGCAACGCCGTTCTTGGTGTAGGGCGCATAGGCGTAAAAACTGAGGGTTTCTCCCTGGGTCGGCCAGTAGCGGATGTCGCTCGTGTTCTTGTAGTCCCATTTCGTGCCGTCGGAAACGATCTCGGTGCCGGCATCGGCCTTGCCCATGTAGGGGCTGTCCGAGGTGCTAATAAAGGCCGTTACGCCGAAGACGTTGCCCGATGCGGCGAACTCGGGGTTGTTGTCGAACGGATTGCCGCGGGTGATGTTCGAATAGGTGTTGAAGCCGATAGCGTTGCCGGCATTGGTCAGGGCGGAGTCGACCACGCTTTCCTTTGCGCAGCCGGCCAGTGCGAAGGCCGCCAGAGCGATGAGAACAGATCTTTTCATTTTTTTCTTTTTTTTATGGTGTTTGTAAAATCATGTTTCGTCGGTTACATCGGGATGTCGACATCGATGTCCTCCCATTCCTCCAGGTCGGGGTCGAAGGCGCCGTCGCCGTTGCCGATCACCTCGGGAAGTTCGATCTCCACCTCGATATGGATGATCTTGTGCGTCGCGCCCTGCGTCACGCGGATGGCATCGGTGACATCGAGCGAGACGGGATGTTTTTCGCCATTGAGCAGCACGAACTCCATCTCCATCAGGTAGCGCACGCCCGTCTCATCGTGCAGGCCGAACGTCGCCAGCTGTCTGGTGATGGTGCCGTTGCGCGGGTCTTTCGCATCGAAGCAGCGGTTGTTCAGCACGAACTCGTGGCAGACCTGCAGCGAATGCGGCTTGTCCGAATCGAGGTAATAGCCGCCCGAAAGATTCTTCAGGTGGGTGCGGGGCGCCCCCGCGGCATATTTGAGCCCCTTGACATGCACCCTGATGTCGGCCACCGAGATGATGCGGGTCGGAGCAGTCTGATAGACTGCCGCCGGGGCGGGTTCCATGCCGTGGGGTTTGGTCCGGAAATATTCGATCATCTTGCGGGTCACCTCGATATTTCGGACTACGCTTCCGGCCACCGTGTCGGGCTCCCCGATGAAGGATTCCGCTCGGGTGCCGCCGCCGAGCGACGTGAAGTTGGGGGACACCGCCCTGCCCATCAGGGCGAAGGTCTCCAGCCGGTCGGTTCCCGCGCTTTCGATATTCCTGTATTCATCCAGCGTATTGTTCAGCACGACAACACTATAGAAGCCTTCGGGCAGTGAGAGGTCCGCTTTCCGGGAGTCGTTGCTCCGGACCACGTCGAAAGCCGCGCCGTTGCGGTCGAACACGAATGCCGAAACGCCGTTGGGCGTCAGCCGCGCCGGAGTCCAGTCGGCCTCGATACGGACGGTGGCGCGGTCGACGGTGGCATAATAAAGGTCGTCGCGCCAGCAGGAGGAGAGCGCCAGAACGCCTGCAAGAGCCGATATAATCAGTATGTTTTTCATTTTGCAACCTCCTTTTTTCTGTAATGCAACAGCCATACCAGCGAAATCCGCGCCCTCGTAGGACCGATCCAGTTCAGCCGACGGGTCTCCCACGGGTAACGGACGACCTTGATGTCGCCGTACTTCGTGTCGCGCACACGGTCGTAGGCCTCATAGTTCGAACGCAGGTAACCGACTCCCAACGTGTATTCCATACGCAGGCTGCGGCTGCGTCCGATGCGGTGCGCATAGCCCAAGCTCAGCCCGGCATCGAAGAAGTCGCCCTGGGAACCGTCGTCGTTGAAGACCTGAAAGTCGAATTTTCCGCCGCCGCCGTACAAGCCGAGGTGCCAGCCCGTCATGACATCTCGTTTGGCGCGATCGCCCAGCCAATATCTTATTTCGCCATGTCCTGCCAGAAGCTGCATCGTCAGGTCCGACTTGTTGCTCCGCCACCACGGGAACATCCACTCCCCGGCAACGGACCAGCGTTTGCCCATCGGGACTTCGAGCTCGACGTTGAGCGCCGAGGCCAGGTCGAAGAGCAGGTTGCTCTTCACGGCCAGCAGGGGCTTGCGGACGAACGTCGGTTCCATGGCCGGCGACTCCGGAACGGGTTGCGGAGCCGGCATCTGCACGGTGTCTGGTTCTACGACCGGTCCGGGTTCTGACTCGGGTTCCGGCTCGACCGTCGGTTCGGGCGCATGGGGAACCGACTGGAACACGATGATGCAGGTTGCGCCGGCCCGCAGATAACGCAGATGGTTGTTTACGATGTGCCGCCATGCCGCACCGTCGCCCACCTGTTTTAGCCGCCACTCTTTGGTCGCGGAGTCAACGTCCGAATTGATGATCTCCAGAACTCGCGCCCGATGGGGACATCGGTCGTCATCGGCAATCCGTTGGGCCAGTCCCGCCCAATCTTCGCCGATAGAACATATCTGCACCCTCTCTCGCACGATGTCGGGATGCTTCCAATACACATAAGTGCGCGTAGCCCGAGCCCGTTCTTCCGCGAGTTTGATGTTGCGTTCCAACATGCCCTCGGGAGATGCCGACGCGATGATGACAATGGAATCGAGATTATCCCTGACTTCCGGTCTGTTAAGCATGGTGTCGAGTTTGGCGAGCGACTCCTCGTTTGTCAGATACTTCTTTTCGAGCAGAGACCGGTCGAAACGGAAATACAGACGAATGATCACGCTCGTATCCCTCCGCAGGGATAAATCGGATACGGCATGTTGCGCATGGCTGTCATTCAGACAACAAACGCACGCCAGCATCAATAAGAATATCTTCCGTCGCAACTCCATTGGACCTGTTTCGATAAAGTTTCTAAAAAATTCCAATCCGTCTCTGCCTTTGAGTTTTTCCTCCGCTCTTTTTTCATTTTTGTAGCCCCGCATGACGAACCAGCGAGCGGTCGTGACTTCTTCTATATTGCGCGAAGCGATATCCATTCATGTTTATTATTTTTCAATCAGGACTCATACCCTTAGTCCATGCCAATAGGGGTATTAATATGTATTACAATCGTTTATATCACCCCTCCCGGAATATCAATCATCTATTCCGTAAATCCGTAAAAAGATATTCTGCTCGTTTTACGCCCTTTCTCTCCGCAAGAGAAAGAGCGATGGATATAATAGGTTGTAACTATCTGGTAAACAAACGGAAATCACACTCAACGGGCGGTTTATTTATATAACATTGTTGGATAAAAACCTTTCGGCGAGTTCAGCAGCCGAAAATTTCATCCGTTTTATACCGTTATTTCCATTAAATTACATAACTTTGTGTTTGTCAATATTTCTCTTGCGGAGAGAAGCAGTCTGTTTCACAACATTTTATCTTTCTACTCTCCCTATCAATCAATCGAAATCATCCATCGGAAATGTCTCTCTGCTCCATTTTTACCGGTTGCAGGCCGTTTGCGATTTCCTTGGGCGGATTCCGTCTGCCGATACATCTCTTCATGAGAGAAATAGCGAAATGATTAGCGTTTATTCCCAGCGCCCTACGCACGAAAGCCTCCGAATCAGTTCAACAAATTCTCCTGATTGTTTAACATTTCGAATTGAAATGACCGGGATAATTTTATTTTTCACCGAATTCTGTTGCCGTATTTCATATTTTTCATAACTTTGCGGCAGTGAGATATTTCTCTCATGAAGAGAAGTTGCATCTATCGGTCAATCCGTTAAATGCTATTTCGAGGATTTAGCCGTCGTTTATTTCTTCAATTATCACTACCGAACCACCGATTCCTTCCGGAGAGAGATTTTCCGGTGGATTGATCCGTCGGAAAAAATATCTCTTTCAAGAATAAGCCTTGAAAGAGATTTCCGAATGAAAGCCGGCTGAACAAAAATCTTTGTACGACTACAATGCTTTCAGAATTCGGCTGTTAGCCTTGTCCACAGCCGATGTGTCCAAAGAGGCGAGATAGATTCGCGTGGTTTTCTCCGAATCATGTCCCATCGCCTCGCTGATGATCGCGAGCGGAATGTTCCTGTCCTTGGCGATGGAAGCCCACCCGTGGCGGGCGACATAGCTGGTCAAGGGTATGTCCAGTCCCAACTGCTCGCCTAATTTTTTCAATTTGTCATTGACCAGATGCGCCGCATTCTTGTACTGCCGGCGAGCGTCGGCATGCATGTCCCGAATTACCGGCAGCAGATAAGGAGTGGCGTTCGTATCATATTTATCGACGATCTCCTGCATGGGTTTTTCCCATTTGACGAACAACTGCTGTCCCGTTTTCTGCCTGCGGTAAGAGAGTATGCCGTTTTGCAGATCTTTCTTCTTCAGGTAAGCCATGTCGATGAACGACATTCCCCGGGTGTAGAATGAGAACATGAAAATGTCGCGGGCGAAATCCATCGCCGGAAACAGTGCCAAATCCATATCCCGGATCTGGCGGATGACTTTCAGGGGTACCGCCCGCTTAACAGTTTTGCCAATGCCCGTGTAGACATACTTGAACGGATCGCGCTGCACGGTCATTTTCTTCTCAACGGCCCGGTTATAAATGGCTCGCAGTCCCCGCATATAGTAAGAGGAGGTATTCGGGCATACGCCCCTCGATTTGAGATAAGTCTCGTATTCGATCATCAGGTCGGAGTCCATCTCATCCCAAGACACCTCGGTATTCCTGCGGAAACGCCCGAAGCTGTTCAAGACGGTCGTGTAGCGTTCGCCCGTGCGAATTTTCCCGATCTGTCTCAACTGCCCGACAAGACTCCGGGCGAAAGAGAAAAAGCCCCCGGTATCCGAAGGCGTAAGATAACGTGCGACCACATCCCCGGCCGTATAACTTTCGCCCGTATGTTCCAACCGGGCGATAATGCGCTCCAGGCGGGCGGTGTCTTCCACGATCCGGCTTTTCAATGCGACAAGGTAAGCGTGTCGGGGCCCTTTGCAATCCGGCCGGAGCAATCCTGCACGCAGAGCGGCCCATTCCGACGGTAACAGTTTATGGCCGCTGTTGATCTGTCGGGTTACACGGTTATGGATGATCTGATAATACAGTCGGCCTTCACGATCCGCAACGGACGAGGCCCGGAATTTTACTTTTACGCTTGCCATACGTTTGTTGTTGTTAAAGTTGCCGGGCCAAGGTAACGAGCAAGCGTACAATTCTATATTGGAATCCGATAACGCTGCCGATCGGGCGACAATCCAACTCTTATATTCGCAATCGCTCCTTAGCCTGTTTTGCAAGGTTGAGAATCTCAAGACTCAGAGCTTTCAGCTCGCGGGTCCGTTGCTCCAGCATAGCGATCTGATGCGGGATAGCAACGTTGGAAAAGTGTGCGTTGATGGCTTTTACAATCTGGTTATAGTTGTTCCCGAACTTTTGAAATTGGAAATAAAAATCATTCAGCCGGGCGATAAACTGCGTCTTTGACGGGTCGCGTTTGATGACGACGAACTCTTCGGCGAAGATGCGTTTGACGATAAACCGACTGCGGTTATGCTCAAGTCCGGCTTTGCAGAGCAACTCGTTGAAGCGGATGTTTTGCTCTTCATTGAGCCGGAAGGAGTATTTATAACTCGGAGTTCGAAATTGTTGTGTGTGTTTTCGGTCGGTATCCATAATATCGGTTCAAAAGGCGTTCGACTGGGGAGAACGCCCGGCCTCGCAGAGCGGGCACCTTTCGTATGCCGAAAAAATTTTCGGCATACGAAGGTACAGCTCGCTCCCATCTGGCGATGGGAAAAAGCCGCGCCGGAGAACTGCTATCGAAAGTTTGAAAACTCCTCCGCTACGGCTTCCGGGACTGGGGCTGTTCCCGGTGCAATATTACAACCGTCCGGTACGAAAAAAAAGCCCGCCGAACGGACTGGAGCGGTCGTGAGCGGACATCGGAATCGAGGTATTTCTGTCGGTTGTATCTTGCAGCATGAAAGGCAAGTTTTCTTATTCCGTTCATTATCCCGATATAAACTGTATTAAACAGAAAACGGTATTTTGAATGGTTTAAAACATAAAACCAAACACACGAGCTTTATGACCGTATAACGAATATTCAATCTCAAAAACATTGTACCATGGATTCATTAAAAGAAACTGACAAACCTGCAACAAACCTTCCGAAGCATCCCCGTATCGAAGTCGACGAGGAACTGATGCGTCAGATGATCGCCGGACAAGCTCCTTTGGACTCGAAAGTCGTCCGTAGGATTCCCGAGCCGGAAGAGGAAAATACGGACGCTCCCGAGGGAAACACATCGGCACCAACTGCTGAAAAAACAAATGTCGACACCCAAACGACTACTGGAAAGGAGTCGGCCGGATTCCGGCGTAAAAAGATCGCGCTGCCGGATTTCGAACGCACGTTCTTCGCGTCGGTGGATTGCCGTAACCGCTCGGCGATCTATGTCAGTACCCGAACCAAGCACAAAGTGTCGGAAATACTCCACCTGTTGGGTGATGACACGACAAGGCTTACGGCTTTGGCCGACAATATGCTGCGCTTCGTAATCGCAATTTACAGCGACGAGCTGAATTATCTCCACGAAAAAAAGAACAACAGACGACCGTTTTGAACAGGCAATGCAATGACCGGTTACTTCGGGCTTCTGATATGCGTGCTGCGGAGCAGCCGCCCGTTGGGTAGCGTCCGGGGCGCAGAAAGTCGCCTATTCCGACGGTAGCGGCCAGCAAAATGCCGGAGATGGAAATCCGCAAGGCTCGCCTTTCGGGCGATTCGCATGGCCTTGCGGATTTTCAGCTCCGGTGTTTAATTCCCTGCCGGCGGAAATAGGGAATATTAGATATACGATATTCCGGGATAACGCCGGGTTATTGCGCAATCTTGAAGACGCTGTCGAGTTTTTCGCTCAACGCCGCCATATCTTGTCCGATCTTGTCGTTGGTGATTTTAGCGTAGATTTGGGTCGTGGTGATATGTTTATGCCCCAGCATCTTCGATACGGTTTCCAAAGGTACGCCCTGTGCAAGCGTAACCGTTGTGGCAAAGGTATGCCGGGCCACGTGCATTGTCGGATTGAACGACAATCCTGCGAGTCTGGCAACATGCCGCAAGGACATGTTCATCGTCTTATAGTAGCGTTTGATCGGAAAGACCTTATTACCTTCCAGATGCAGATTTTTATAACGGTCGTAGATCATTTCAGCAACGGGAAGGAGTTTGACACGGAATTGTGTACCTGTCTTTTGCCGCTTGTCGATGATCCAATAATCCCCATTGTCGTCTGTATGAATATCGGCATGGGTCAGCTTTGCTACGTCCGAATGGCTCAGGCCCGTAAAAGCGCAGAAGACGAAGGCATCCCGGTTAATGCCCGTTCGGTAGTTAGGAAGTTCGACGTCCATCACGGCCTGCAATTCCGAAGCGGATAAATAGCGCCGTTCGGCGTATTTAGGCCTGACATGGAACCCTGCAAAAGGATCGACGAGAATCCAGCCGTTCTTATAGGCCGTATAGGTCATCAGACGCAGTTTCTTGACTCCGGCACAGATCGTTCCGGAAGCAAGACCCTTTACCGTGGAGAGGTAGACGACGAACTTTTCGATAAACTCCCGCTTCAGCTCTTTGAACGGAATGTCCTTTACATGGTATTCGTATTCGAGGAAAGCGGCAAGACGCCTGCGACGCAGACAGTAATCCTCATAGGTGGAATAGGCGCGGTCTTTGCCCACACGTTTGAGAAAGCCTGCGAGGTATTCGTCAAAAGTCTGCAACAGCAGGCGGCAGTCG
>ERZ779643.1764-NODE-1764-length-13757-cov-3.301197_pt1 | contig 13757 bp, 9 predicted proteins | sample MGYA00511564_ERZ779643 | MGnify/ENA primary metagenome ERZ779643 (study PRJEB29588, sample SAMEA2147114) | human gut metagenome | biome: human gut; feature: human-associated habitat; material: faeces | place: Denmark | collected 2008/2010 ... | reverse complement strand
GCGACTCCAATTCCGTCTTCGAATGAACATATTTCGTGTAAAAAGTACCGTTGAAAAAGTTTTCGTTAGCTTTTAGATGTCAAAGCCGTCTTCTAATAGGCACATGTTGTGTATAAGTACACTTCGAATAAGCTGAAATCTTCCGCAACCGCAACGCAGTTGCGATATCACCCGAACAAAGTGAGGATATCACCGCACGCAGTGCGATATCACCTGCGCAAAGCGCAGATATCACTGTTGCCGGCGGCAATAATGACGCCTATTTCGCTCTTTTGCTTGACAGCATTATTTGTTTTATTTATAATGGTTTAGCATTTATATATTTATATATAGTAGATAGCAAAAAAATAAAAGTCCTAAGAGACGGAGGAATATCATCATGAAACAAACCTACCAACCCAAGAAAAGACAAAGAAGCAAAGTCCACGGATTCCGTGAAAGAATGTCCTCGAAGAGCGGCAGAAACGTCCTTAAAAGACGTCGCAACAGAGGCAGAAAGAAACTCAGCGCATAAGGCGTAATCCGACATGCAAAAGCAATTCAGACTCAAAAAGAGGGCTGCGTTTGCCTACGTTTACCGCAAAGGCGAAAAAACGGCTGCAAGGGACTTGTTGCTTTTGAGCGCAAAATCCAAAGAGGGATTGAAAATCGGGTTGTCCGTGTCCAAAAAGGTTGGCAATGCCGTCACTCGCAACCACGTCAAGAGGCTGATTCGAGAGGCGTTGAAGCCCATTATTGACAGAATCGACGACGGTTATATGTACGTTATCGTGGCATATCCGTCCATTGCCGAGAAAGACTTTTTCTCGGTGTCGGCATCGGTTGAACAGGCGTTTTCGAGAGCGGGGAAACTCAAATGATAAAAAGAATTTGTTTGTTTTTGTTGCTTCTTTACAAGCGCACTTTATCACCGATAACGGGCAATCATTGCGCATATACTCCGACGTGTTCGATGTATTCGTATGATGCGATCAGCAAGTACGGCGCATTTGTCGGCATCCTTTTGACGATTGAAAGACTGCTTCGTTGCACTCCTTTTGCAAAGGGCGGCTTCGATCCCGTCAGAGAGAATTATCGAGGAAAAACTAAATGGTTAATTTGAGTTATCCGCGCAAACGGAAATTGCAGATTTATCTCATCGCGGCGTTGCTCGCGATTTTGTGCTGCATTTTGGTTGCGTGCAACAGCGACAACTCCTATAGCGTTGCGGGCGAAAACGTCAGCGAACCCACTCACTTCATGGCAAAGTTCATGATAACTATCAACAATGCCCTCGGCGGCGGCGTTGCGAGTTTCGGCTGGACGGTCGTTTTGTTTACGGTGATACTGCGTCTTATCCTTTCTCCTCTCGATATTTGGCAAAAGGTCATTTCGAGAAGAAACAACAAGGCCATGGAACGCATGAAACCGCAACTGGAAGCCTTGCAAGCAAGATATGCCGACGACAAGCAAAGATTGCAACAAGAACAGATGGCGCTCTACAAAAAAGAGAAGTATTCCACGATGGGCATGTGCTTGCCCACAATCGTGACTTTCGTCGTGTTCTTCGTCGTCTTTGCCGGATTCAGACAAATGGTTGGTTATCAATTTGCAAAGGACTACAAAGAGTGTGTCAAGGCGTACAACACCTCGATTGCCGAACAAATCGAAGCAAACAAAGACGCCGATTACATCGTTGACAACGGCGACGGCAAGTGGGATATCGACGATGTTGCAAAGACCGAGTCGGGTGCGGATTTCTACGCTGCGGCAAAGAAAAACGCTCAACACACCGTTTACAATGTTTATTATTCCGAAGACCAAGTCACGATAAGAAGTTTTCTTTGGATTAAAAACATCTTTGTTTCGGACAACTGGGCGCAAGCTGTTCCCGACTTTGCGACCGTAACCGGACAAAAGGGTATGGCAACGTCCAAACTTACGGGCATCACCATTGACGAGTACAACGACGTCATGGCGGACGTTCTCGGTACGGGCGGCTACGGCAAAGACGGCAAATGGAACGGCTTGCTCATTCTTCCCATCCTGTCGATAGCACTCAGTTTCCTTTCCACAAAATTGCTTTCGGGCTCTCAGGCACAACCCCCTGCGCCTCCGCAGGACGCTCAAGGCGAGGGTGCGGAGAAAGCCCAGTCGCAACAACAAACCATGAAGATGATGCAATACGTCATGCCCATAATGATGGGCGTGTTCGCACTGTTCTATTCGGGTGCGTTTGCGCTTTATATGTTCACAAGTTCGTTATGCGCGATTCTGTTCCAGCTCACTTTCAATCTTATCGCAAAACTCGTCGATAAGAGCAGAGAGGGGGCAAGCGGAGTTGCAAAAAGATAGGAGTTAAAATGGAAAAATCAATAGAAACACAAGCTTCGTCCGTCGATCTCGCAGTCGAGAAGGCGTTGGTGGAGCTGGGTGTATCAAAAGATAAGGTTGACGTGGAAGTCGTCTCGAAGGGCGGACTCTTTTCCAAAGCAAAGGTCAGAGTCACCGTCAAGGATTCCGTCGCCGACAAGATGGCGGAGTTCTTCAACGGCACGCTCTCGCGCATGGGGCTTGTGTCCCGCGCAACCGTAGAGGACAAAAACGGCACGCTTTATATCACGATCAGCGGCGACGACAGCGGCGTTGCGATAGGATACAGAGGAGAGGCGCTCGACGCATTCCAATATCTTGCGCTCACCTTCCTCAACGAGCAAAAATGCGATTTCAAAAAAGTGGTTGTCGATTGCGAAAACTACCGTGAAAAGCGCAGAGAAACGCTCACCGCACTCGCTCTCAAACTTGCTCAAAAGGCACTTCGTCTGCAAAGAAAGATTGCCCTTGAACCCATGAATCCGTTTGAAAGACGCATTATCCACAGCGCACTTGCTGACAGCGATATTGCAGAAACCACAAGCGACGGCGAAGAACCCAATCGTTATATCGTCATCATCCCCAAGGGTGTTGAGCTCAAAGACCAACGCCCCCTTAAAAACGGCGAAAGAGAGCCGAAAAAGGACGGCAAGAAAGGCGGCAGAGATTCTCGCAGAGGCGACCGCAAGGATTTCAAAGGCAGAAGAGATACGCGCGAGCGTAAACCCAGAGAAGAAGCGCCCGAAGCGCCGGACGGAAGAGTTTATCGCGGTTATTTCACCGAGCAAGACGATTTCGTGAAACCGGTTGCACAATCCGGACCGCCCAAATTCAAGAGCTTCGGCGGCAAAAAGAAGTTCTAAAAATTCCGAAAGGAAAAACTTATGAGTACGATAGCGGCAATTTCATCACCGATAGGTGCAGGTGGTATCGGCATAGTGCGCGTGTCCGGAGAGGACGCGCTTGCAATTGCCGATGCCGTTTTCATTTTTGCGCATAAAAACGCTCGAAAGAGCGGTGATTCGTCGTGCGAAAATTTGCAAGACCGCATAGACGAGAAAAAAGAAAACGGACTTCGCGAGGAATGGAAACCGCTTTATATGAATTTCGGCACTTTCGACGCAGGCGAATTTTGCGACAAGGGCTATGCCGTTTATTTCCCTGCAGGACGTTCATATACGGGGGAAGATACGGTTGAGTTTTATTTGCACGGCGGCGTGCGCATTATGCAAGGCGCGCTCGACGCACTGTTGCGTCACGGCGCAGTCATGGCAAAAAACGGAGAGTTTACAAAACGCGCGTTTCTCAACGGAAGGCTGTCGCTTGCCGATGCCGAAGGCGTCATCGATATGATAAACGCAGAGAGTGTTGCCGGCGTTAAAGCGGCGTACAGGCTCATGCAAGGCAACGTGTCGAAGTGTATCGACCTTATTCTCGAAAAACTGGGCACGCTCATCGCAACGCTCGAAGCAACTCTCGATTATCCCGACGAGATGGAAGACGAGGTTTTGCCGACGCTTTCCGATTCTATAGAAGAAATTCTCGACGATGTAAACAAACTCATCTCTACCGCAAAGAGCGGACGTATTGCAAAACACGGCATAAACGTTGCGCTTGCCGGCAATCCGAACGCAGGCAAATCGTCGCTTATGAACGCACTGCTCAAAGAGGACAGAGCAATCGTAACCGACGTCGCAGGCACGACGAGAGATACCGTAGAGGATAGTTTCGAGTGCGACGGCGTGAGAATCAACCTCATAGACACGGCAGGCATAAGAGAGAGCGACGACGTTGTCGAATCCAAGGGTATAGAGAGGGCAAAGCGCGCTTTCGAGGGTGCGGACGTGATATTGCACGTCATCGATACAACTGCCCCCGACGATACCGATTGGGATTTTTCGGGCAAGACGGTTTTTGAAGTTTACAACAAATGCGACGTGTCCCGCTTTGACAAAAAGTGCGCCGACAACGAGTTCGAGATAAGCGCAAAAACAGGCGAAGGCGTTGACCGTCTTGCGCATGCGATAGCCAAATTATACGCCGAAAACAAGATAGGCGACGGCGAAATAATTACATCGGAAAGACACATATCGGCACTTTACGAAGCAAAAACGGCACTTGAAAGTGCGATTGCGTCGCTTGACGATACGATAGACTGCACGCTTATCGATTTGAGAAGGGCATACGACGCGCTCGGAGAAATCACGGGCAAGACGGCAACGCAAGACGTTGTGAACAGTATATTCTCAAAATTCTGCGTTGGCAAATAACTCTTTGCGACACCGAGCAATCGCAAATCGATTGCAAACGTTTTGTACGTGTTATAAAACGTATGTATAGTTTAATACGAAATACGACTATAAACCGACGTTTGTTTAAACGACAAACGGAATAAAACATGATATGGAAAAATTTGACGTCGTTGTCATAGGCGGCGGACACGCAGGTGTCGAAGCCGCGCTTGCAAGCGCAAGACTGAATAAAAAAACTTTGATGCTGTGCCTCGATTTCGGCACCGTTTCTTTTATGCCGTGTAATCCTGCCATAGGTGGTACGGCAAAGGGACATCTCGTCAAAGAAATCGACGCGCTCGGCGGACAAATGGGGCTTTCTGCGGACAAGGCGCTTTTGCAAATCAAAACGCTCAATTCGGCAAAAGGGCCTGCCGTATTTTCTCTTCGCGGACAAGAGGATAAGGCGCTTTATCACGAGATTATGCTCGACGTGGTGAGAAATACGCCGAATCTTACCGTGCTCGACAAAGAAGCGTGCGAAGTCGCAACGAAGGACGGAAAGGTCGAAGGCGTGATTACGACGGACGGCGAAAGGTACGCTTGTAAGGCTGTCGTGCTTGCGACGGGCGTGTATCTCAACGGCGAGATTATCATCGGCGACTACGTCAAAAAGAGCGGGCCGAGCGGTTTTAGGGCGGCAAATCTCCTTACCGACAGCCTCAAAAAACTCGGCGTGCCCATGCGAAGATTTAAGACGGGAACGCCTGCGAGAATTTATCGCGACAGCATAGATTTTTCAAAAATGGAAATTCAGTTGGGGGATAACAGCGACAGATTTTCCTTTATGTCGCCACGCTCGACGTTTGTGGAAGAGCCGTGCTATCTCACGTATACCAACGAAAAAACGCACAAAATCATCCTCGACAACATCGACAGAAGTCCGCTTTACAACGGCACGATTTTGTCGATAGGCCCGCGCTATTGCCCGTCCATTGAAACGAAGGTCATGCGATTCAAAGACAAAGAACGTCACCAGATTTTTGTCGAACCGGAAGGCGCAAACAGCGAAGAGATGTACGTGCAAGGTATGTCCACATCGCTTCCGCACGACGTGCAGGAGCAAATGTATCGCACTCTACCCGGGCTTGAAAATTGTCGCATTGCAAAATACGGCTACGCAATAGAGTATGATTGTCTCGATCCTCTCGGTATGTATCCTTCGCTTGAAAGCAAGGCAGTGGAAGGCTTGTTCTCGGCAGGACAGATGAACGGAAGCAGCGGATACGAAGAAGCGGCGGCGCAAGGTTTGATTGCCGGCATAAACGCCGCAAGAAAAGTAGACGGCAAAGACGCTTTGATTCTTGCAAGGGACGAGGCGTATATAGGCGTTCTTATAGACGACCTTGTCACCAAAGGCACAAACGAGCCTTATCGTATGATGACGGCACGCGCGGAACATCGCATAATGCTTCGCCAAGACAATGCGGATATGCGACTTACGCCGATAGGCAGACAAATCGGACTCGTTGACGATGCAAGATACGCGCGTTATCTTGAAAAGAAACGCATGATAGAAAACGTGCTTGCCGCATCGCAAAAAACCGTGCAACGAAACAAGATTGAAAGTTTGTTTGCGCGTATAGGAGAGGAAATTCCGCAAAAAACGCCGACTTTGGCGGAGTTGTGCAGACGCCCTGCCGTTACGTATAACGACGTAAAAGAATTTATCGATTTCGATTGCGACGACGAGGCGTTGTCCGCGGCGGTTGTAGAGCTTAAATACGAGGGATACCTCAAAAAAGAGCAAGCTGCGGTGAACGAGCAAAAACGACTTGAAAACAAACTCATTCCCAAAGATTTCGATTATGAGTCGATAAAAGCTCTTCGCATCGAGGCAAGACAAAAGCTGTCCGAAATTCGTCCGCTAAATCTCGGACAGGCATCGAGAATTTCGGGAGTATCTCCTGCCGACGTTGCGGTGCTTATCGTTGCATTGCGATAAAAGACACGACCAAACAGCCTTGTATCTGAAAATTTGAAAAAATAAAATGCTTGTAACCGTTCGGGGCAAGCATTTTTAGTATCGACTGTTTTTTTGGACAAAAGACACAAAACCTATCGAAAAGAATTCGCCGCAAAAAATCTGTGCGGTTAGAATATCGAAAAATTTAATACTTTTTTAAGCAAAATTTTCAAAAATCACAATTCGCCCGTTTAGAATGCAGTTTTTGTTTCAAACGGCGGTCTGACACTTGTTCGATAATGTAAGAATTGCAACTTTTTCGCATTTTGCAAACCACAAAATCTACATTTTTTACAAAAATTGTTAATTTTATTTTTCACTTTTGTAAAGAATTTTGCAAAAAAATTTAAAAAAATCAAAAAAAGTTACAAAAACCCCTTGACGAACCGATTTTTCGGTGCTAATATGTCAAATGTAATCAGGAAACAAAAATCTTGATTTTCAAACAGCTCATAATTTTCCCCCTTATCATAGCAAGCGGCTTTGGGTGTTCACCCGAGGTCGTTTGCGCTTTTATGGCGAAAAAATTTAATAAATACAATAAAGAGTATTGAAATATTATCTTTTGCGCTCGCCGTATTTTTTTCGGCTGTTTTGTATTCGCTCTTTCAGCGTCTGTTCTTTAATCGGCAGCTCTTTAATCGGTTGTTTTTGTCTTTGTTCTTTGTCGGTTGTTCGTTTCTCGATTGTGCGTTTACTCGCTTTCGAATATCTTTTTGATTTCGTCGAATATTGCGTCGGGAGACGACGAAAAACATTCGTAAGTTATTCTGATGTACGGTTCGGTTCCGCTCGGACGCACGATAAGCCTGCCCGATTTTGCGTACAGAGCGTTGACTTTGTTTATTTTTTCTTGAAAATCGCCGCTTGCCAAATTTTTTGACGGGTTGTCTGCGTAAACGTTTAGTTCGAGCATCGGATACGGCGTGAATTTGGGCAGACTGCCCACGGTGCGCTTTACTTCCAGCAATGATAGGGCAGTGACAAGTCCGTCCCCGGTGTTTTCTTTGTCGAGCATGAGAATATGCCCGCTTTTTTCGCCCCCCAACATACAACCGTGTGCCAAAAGCGCGTCCAACACGTTTTTATCGCCCACGTCCGCGCGCACGAGAGCAACGTTTTGATAAGCAAGTTCTCTTTGAAGTTTTGTGTTTGACAAAACCGTGCCGACGATAAAACGTTTTTTGAGCTTACCTTGCAAGCGATACAGCGTTGACAGGGCAAGCAGCATTGCGTCACCGTCGTATATTTTGCCGTTTACGACGGCAATAACCCTGTCTCCGTCTCCGTCGAAGGCAAAGCCGAACTCGTCGGGGCTTACTCTTTTTGCAAAACTTTCGATATGAGTCGAACCGCAATTCACGTTGACTTTTTCGCCGTCGCGAACGTTGTGTTCGGCGCACACGATTGCGCCGAGCGAAAGAAAAATCGCAGGGGCAAGCGTTGCAAAACAACCGTAGGCGCAATCTAGACGAACTTTTACTCCGTCGAATCTCGGAAACATACTTTTGACGTGTTTTGCGTACAAAAATTCTGCCCCGTCAACAATGCGTATGCGGTGATTTTGCGCCGATACGGTGATTTTCAATTCGCTCAATTTTTCATCCTCGGTGAGTGCGTCCGCGCACACGTCCACCAAAGATACGGGCGGTGTGGGATTGTTTTTCAATTCGACCAGTTTGTCGTCGAGGGCAATTTCCTCTTCTTTCGATAACTTTTTGCCGTGTTTTCCGAAAACTTTCAGTCCGTTAAATTCCGGCGCGTTGTGGGACGCGGTTATCATCACCGCATAGTCCGCTTTTTGAGTTTGCGCGGTATATGCAAGCGCGGGCGTTGGCAAAACGCCTGCAAGCCAAATCTGCGCAGAGCCTTCGAGCAGCCCTTTGCACAGTTGTTTTTCAATCTCTTTGGAGTGCGTGCGCACGTCGCGCGCAACTATAACTTTCGCACCCGTTTGCGAAAGAACCTTACCCAAAAGGTAAGGAATTTGCTTGTCGAGCAGATAATCCGCTTTTTGTCTGATGCCGTCCGTGCCGAAGTATTGCATACAAATCAATATATGCTCGGCAACGTGTATAGGAATGAGAAAAATTGCAAAAAACGGTCTGTTTTTGACGGAAAATGCCGTAAAAATCATCTGAAAAACGAGCCGAAAAAGCGGCTCGTTCGCATAGAAAATTTGCATTTAAGCAAGCGTTTTTATTATATCGTCGGCGGCGATTGCACCGTCGGCGCATGCGGTTACGACTTGGCGAAGAGTTTTTTCTCTCACATCGCCCACGGCGTAAACGCCGTCGATATTCGTGCGCATGACTTCGTTTGCGATTATATATCCCGCCGACGTTTTTTCAATGTTTTCAAAGAGTTGAGAGTTTGGCGTTTGCCCTATCGCGACAAACACTCCGTCAACCGAAAGCGGTGTTAAAGCGTCGGTTTTGACGTTTTTAAGTGTGATTTCTGTAATTTTATTCTCTCCGCTCAACGATTGAACGACGCTGTCCCACACGATTGACACGTTGCTTTTTTCAAGCCTGTCGCAAAGAATTTTGTCCGCACGCAAGGCGTCGCGTCTGTGCACAAGATAAACCTTGCTTGCAAGTTTTTCAAGATACAGCGCATCCTCTGCCGCCGTGTTTCCTCCGCCGATGACGGCAACCGTCTTGCCTTTGAAAAACGCACCGTCGCAAGTTGCGCAATAGCTTAAGCCTTTGCCGATAAATTTCTCTTCGTTTTCGACGCCCAGTTTTCTTGCGCTTGCTCCGCTTGCGATAATTACGGTTTTGCTCTTTATTTCTTGTCCGCTTGCAAGAGATATGCGTTTTGGGTTTGTATCTAGCGAAAGGGAGGAAATCTCGTCAAACACAAATTCTGCTCCGAAAGAGGCGCATTGATTCATCATCGTGTAGCAAAGGTCGAATCCGCTTGTCGAGATTATTCCGGGATAGTTTTGAATATCCGCTGCGGTTTGCGCCTGTCCGCCCACGCTTTTACATTCGATAACGGCGGTTTTCAGTCCGCCTCTTGTTGCGTATATAGCGGCGCAAAGACCTGCGGGGCCTGCGCCTATAATCGTGACGTCGTACATGTTTTCACCTCGAAAAGTATTATAAAGTAGCCGCGCGGCCTCGTCAATAAAGAGTTGATTTTTATGTAAAAAGGTTAATAATTTGCAAGAATTTTTCCCCTTAAATCTCTTGCGCGCGCATAAACGCGCAAAAATTACTTTACAAATAATTTATTGCCTTATATAATTATTAAACATAATGAGGTAACTTATGCAAAACATCGACATTTCCGAAATTTTGAAAAACGGCGCACAATACCAAGGCAAGCACGTCACGGTGGCGGGCTGGGTACGCACTGCGCGCGACAGCAAAACAATGGCGTTTTTGGCACTCAACGACGGCACGTCGCTCAAACATTTGCAAATCGTCATAGACAAAACCAAATTCGATCAGGACGCTCTTGCGACGGTCATGAAAAACGGCGCGTCCGTAGTTGCGCAAGGCACGGTCGTTGCCGCAATGAAAGAGGGCGAGTTTGAAATCAACGCCGACAAGATAGAGCTTTTGGGCGATTGCCCTGCGGATTATCCGCTTCAAAAGAAATATCACACGATGGAGTTTTTGCGCACCATTCCGCATTTGCGTCCCAGAACCAACACCATGAACGCAATGCTCCGCGTCCGCTCCAAGCTCAGCTTTGCAATCCATCGTTTCTTCCAAGAAAACGGTTACACCTACGTGCACACTCCCATCATCACGGGCAGCGACTGCGAGGGCGCGGGTGAGATATTCAGAGTTACGACGCAAAATTATCAAGACGCAAAACTTGCAAAGGACGAGGCGGAGTATATCGCAAACGACTTCTTTCGCAGAAAAGCGGGACTTACCGTCAGCGGACAACTCGAAGGCGAGGTTGCCGCTATGGCGATGGGCAAGATTTACACGTTCGGCCCGACGTTCAGAGCGGAAAACAGCAACACTCCTCGTCACGCTGCGGAATTTTGGCAAGTCGAGCCGGAAGTGGCTTTTGCAAAACTTCCCGACATCATCGAGATTGCAACCAAAATGATAAAATACATCATCAAGGCGGTCATCGACGAGTGTCCAGACGAAATCGCGTTCTTCGAAAAGGCGTTCGAGCCTGGTTTGAAAGACAAACTTCAACACGTTGTGGACAGCGATTTCGTGGTGCTTGACTACTCGAAGGCAATCGACATTCTCAAAGAGAGCAAAGTCGAATTTGCGTATCCTGTGGAATGGGGACTCGATTTGCAAAGCGAGCACGAGAGATACATCACCGAAAAGGTGTTCAACAAGCCCGTGTTCGTCATCAACTATCCCAAGAAGATAAAATCCTTCTACATGAAGCAAAACGACGACGGACTCACCGTTGCGGCAACCGACTTGCTTGTGCCGGGCGTAGGGGAAATCATCGGATGCAGCGAAAGAGAAGAAAACTACGACAAACTCAAACAAGCCATGGTTGAAAGAGGCATGAACCTTGACGACTACAAAGGCTATATGGATTTGAGAAAATACGGCACCGTGCCGCACAGCGGTTTCGGTTTGGGGCTCGAACGTATCCTCATGTACGTGACGGGCATCGGCAACATTCGCGACGTCCAACTCTATTCGAGAACGGCGGGCGACTTGATGGCGTAAAGACAAAAAGCAAAGATAAACGCTTGCGATAAGAGGGGAAAATGTCTATCTTTTGCTCGGCTACGAACGCAGAATAAAAAAGGAAAGAACTATGTATAACCTTGTGATTCCAAGCGACTATCAATCCAATATGACTATTCGCGAAACCGAAAAGGCAATCAAATTCGTCAAAGATTCTTTTCAACGCAATTTGATAAAAAACTTCGGTTTCGAGCGTGTGTCAGCCCCTCTTTTCGTCAAGAGCAATACGGGCGTAAACGACGACCTCAACGGCGTTGAACGCGCGGTGCGCTTCGACATCAAGGAGCAGGGCGGCGTCGAGGCGGAGATCGTACATTCGCTTGCAAAATGGAAGCGTATCGCATTGAAGCGTTACGGTTTCAGAAGCGGAGAAGGCATTTACACGGATATGAACGCAATCCGCCGCGACGACAAGTGCGACAATCAACACTCCATTTACGTGGACCAATGGGACTGGGAGATGGTGATAAGCAAAGAACAACGCAATCTCGACTTTCTCAAAATGATAGTGCAAAGGATTGTCGGTGCGATTTGCGACACTCTCGACGAAACGAAAAAGGCGTTTGCCTCTGTTGATTTGAATTTGAAAAGGGAAGTGACTTTCGTCACGACGCAAGAAGCTCTCGACAGATATCCCGACCTGGATTCTCACGGAAGAGAGAGTGCGCTTGCAAAAGAGTACGGAACGATATTCCTCATGCAAATCGGCGGTGCGCTTTCAAACGGCAAGCCGCACGACGGACGCGCTCCCGACTACGACGATTGGAGTTTGAACGGCGACATCATCTTCTATGACGAAGTGCTCGGAGAGAGCATAGAAATCTCGTCGATGGGTATCCGCGTGGACGCAAAGAGTATGACGGAGCAACTCAAAATCGCAGGGTGCGAGTCAAGGCTTCAAAACCAATTCCACAAAGACGTGATCGAGGGCAATCTTCCTCTCACGATAGGAGGAGGAATCGGGCAATCCAGACTTTGCATGCTCATACTTCAAAAAGCGCATATCGGCGAAGTGCAATCGAGTTTGTGGCCCGACGACATGCATGAAAAATGCGACAAAGCAGGCATCAACCTGTTGTAAAAATAAAAAAATCCAGATTTTATAAGGTGTATATGGAACTCAGAACACACAATTGTGGCGAATTGCGTCAATCAGACGAAGGCAAACACGTCAAACTTTGCGGATGGCTTTCAAGCGTTCGCGACCTTGGCGCAGTTATCTTTTTCGTGTTGCGTGACTACTACGGTTATACGCAAGCGGTGGTGAGCGACGAGGCGAAAAAAGAGCAAATCCGTTCAATTCCGCGCGAGAGCACGATAAGCGTCGAAGGCAAAGTCGTTCTTCGCAGCGCGCCCAACAAGGATATGCCCACCGGCATGATCGAAATCGAACCCGACACCATCGAGGTTTTGGGCAGATGCTACGAGCAACTTCCCTTTGAAATTGCCACCAGCACTCAATCAAGAGAAGACGTGCGTTTGAAATATCGTTTCCTCGATTTGAGAAACCCCGACGTAAAGGCGAAAATCGTTTTCCGCTCCAAAGTCGTAAGCTGGCTTCGCAACAAGATGACCTCTCTCGGCTTTTTGGAAATCGCAACGCCTATTTTGACGTCGTCTTCACCCGAAGGCGCACGCGACTACATCGTGCCGTCAAGACTTTATCCCGGTCACTTCTACGCGCTTCCGCAAGCTCCGCAACAATACAAACAGTTGCTTATGGCTTCCGGCTTTGACAAGTACTTCCAAATCGCGCCCTGTTTCAGAGACGAGGATGCGCGCGCGGACAGAAGCCCCGGCGAGTTCTACCAACTCGACACCGAAATGTGCTTTGCCACGCAAGAGGACGTGTTCGCGGTTATGGAAGAGGTTTTGAGCGGCGTGTTCAAAGAGTTTTCACCCGAAGGCTACAAGGTTGACCAAGGTCCGTTCCGCCGCATCACTTATCGCGACGCAATGAGAGATTACGGCTCGGATAAACCCGACCTTCGCAACCCTCTCATCATCAAAGACGTTACGGACATCCTTTGCGAAAAAGCACCCTTCTTTGAAAAAGGCAAGACGATCAAGGCGATTGCGGTTGACGATTTCAAAGAAACGAGAAAATGGATCGATGCGCTCGTTGAAAAATCCAAACAAAACGGCGCAAGCAATATGTTCTGGTTCAAACTCGACGAAAAGGGAGAACTCGCGGGCGGAATTGCAAAATTCCTCGCGGACAGCAAAGACGCGCTCGTCGAACGCCTCGGTTTGAAAGCCGGCTCGTTCGTTGCCGTTTTGGCAGAAGAGAAGGGCGTTGAAAAGCAAGCTGGTTACGTTCGCACCGAGCTTGGCAACGGACTCGACCTCATCGAGAAAAACGCATTCCGTTTCTGCTGGATCGTCGATTTCCCGATGTACGAGTACGACGACGACGGAGTGCTCGGTTTCTGCCACAATCCGTTCTCTATGCCGCAAGGC
>ERZ779643.1758-NODE-1758-length-13791-cov-2.935862_pt1 | contig 13791 bp, 14 predicted proteins | sample MGYA00511564_ERZ779643 | MGnify/ENA primary metagenome ERZ779643 (study PRJEB29588, sample SAMEA2147114) | human gut metagenome | biome: human gut; feature: human-associated habitat; material: faeces | place: Denmark | collected 2008/2010 ... | reverse complement strand
CTGCCGATAACTTTTTTTAATTAGGGCTTGACTTTTTAGCAGGTTTACAGCAGCATCAGGATAACGCCGTACACGACGCTTGCGAGCGTGCCGAACACGATGACCGGCCCCGCGACGACGAACATCTTTGACGCCATGCCGGTGATGAAGCCCTCTGGTTGTGTCAAGATAGACATACAGTTTTTTCGGAATTTTTTCAGCTGCCTCCAAAGTGGGGGGCGCTTATTGTTTTAGCTTGCCGTTACAAATGCAAACCCGCTCGAAGTACGCATATCTATCTCAATCTCTCCTGAAGGGTACACACGAACCCGCTCTACAAAATTTCTAATTATTTCCGGATCATAGTCTTTAAGCAGGATGATCTGATCTGCTGTTCTTTTTCCCGCCGCAAGATTACCTCGAGACTCATAGTGCTCTACCAGAAGCCGCTTGATCTCTTCAGCTCTACTTGAGAGTCTTGCCAGCTTCTCTGAATCTGTCTTCTGGATATCAGCAAATTTCTCCCTGCTTATGCGACCCGCTCGGTATTGCTCATATAGTTCAGCCTTTCTACTTTGGAGCCGTCTTGTCATATTGGTGTTAGCATCAAGCTCCGTTTGAATACTTGAAAGCTTTTTGTCAATGCATGCCTGCATCAAACAATGCTGCTCAAGGAAGCTCCTACTTTGTTCCCGCAGCATCTGAAGAACAGCTTGCTCAATTTGGGCCTGATTGACAAAGAGACCCGCACACTCAGCACCCTTAATACTGTCGTTTTTCGGGCAAACAAGGTGTGGTTCCTTTGCTGGATTCTTTCGGAGCTTCCTCCCGCAGCAGCCACAAACAAACAGATTGTTGGCTCGGTTTCCGGCAGTATTCTTGTTAACATTCCGAATACGCCCTTGGAGCGCATTCTGTGCCGTTCGGAACAACTCCTCCGAAATGATTGCTTCATGTGTACCTGGCACTATGATCCATTGATCCCGGGGCAATGATCGCATCTTAGGCTTTCCTACTTCTTCTGTCTCTCGAGTATTGGTAATCATCTTACCGGTATAGCGTTCATCAGTCAAAATCTTTCGAACAGCCCCCTTGAGCCAGATTCCAGTCTCTTCCTTGACCACCCCATTATAAAACCCGCCATTTCGCCGTTTATGCTCTAACGGGGATGGAATGCCCATATCATTCAGCATTTGAGCGATCTCGCTCGTGGTCATGCCTGCAACGCAGGACTCGAAAATCATGACAATGATGTCACGAACCTGCTCATCTACGATCAATCTCTTTTTGTTATGAGGATGGACTTGGTAGCCATAGAAGCCGTTTCCTCCCCAGTATTCACCACGCAGATTGCGGGTACGAAAAGCTGAGCGCACCTTGGTTGATAGATCTCGGCTATACATATTATTGATGAGATTGCGGAGGGCTAACTCAAGTCCGCCCGTGACACCTAAGTAGTCATCACTATCAAAGGCATCATTGATAGAGATAAAGCGGACCCCATAAAGAGGCAGGATCAGTTCGAGGTAGTTTCCCATCTCAAGAAAGTTTCTTCCGAAACGAGATAGGTCCTTCACCATAATGCAATGAATTTCCTGATTGCGAGCCATCTCAATTAGCTCATCGAACTTTGGCCTGTCAAAATGTGTTCCCGTGACACCGTCATCGCAGAACACGATCACTTTATAACCATGGAGCGATTCATGTGTATCATAGTAATCCTGGAGTAACCGCCTTTGGTTGAAAACACTGTTACTCTCATTCTTCAATGCATTTGTTTTGAGATCTCGGTCTTCACTCGACAAACGAATATAAAACGCCAGCACCTTATCCGGCATATCTCTCCGCCTCCTTTCCTCGGGTCGCAGCGACATAGAGAACCTGTTCAATCTCATCACGATGGCGGAATGCCACTTCAACATGGCCATCGTTAAACAAGGTAAGCGTCTCAATGAAGGCTGCTGCCATTTCAGCGTCAAGGGACTCCTGATCCTTATACTTTTCAATCAACAGTGCCCACTGCATTTTGCTGCCAAATCCCACTGAGTACTTTTCCTTTTCCTTCTCCAATTCAGCAATAAAGATCCTCAAATCATCCGCCCTCCTAGAGTAGTCCTCGCTCAGATCTGTGTAATCTTGATGGCTCAGAAGCCCATCTGCAAAATCGCCATACAGGGCTGCCTTCAGCTGATTGAACTTTTCAATTTTTCTCTTTGCATCATCAATCTGGGTTTCATATATCTGATAGCGGGTCTGCGAAGAAGGCGTAGCATTCAAGTTGGCAATCAGTCTCTGGGCATCGGAGAATGCTCTTATCTGAGTTTGGATAAGCCGCAGGGCAAGGGACTCTACATCCTCCTGTTTGACCGCTTTCTTGGAACAAATGGTGGCATTGTAATTCTCATGGAGAGTGCAATAATAGTAATAACCGCGATTAGATTTACTGCGCAAGTACATACTGCGACCACATTCTCCGCAACGAAGAATTCCTTTGAACATACTTCTTCGTTTACTCTTGGAATCGTAGATAGTCGCAAGGCCCTGTTCACTTTGCCTAGCCGAGAGGATGTCCTGAACCTTATCAAAAAGCTCTTTGGAAACAATGGGTTCATGCATACCTTTATTGATAATCCATTCCTCTTCGGGCGTTTTAACTGTAGTCTTTGTCCCCCGCTCGCACAACTGGCTTCTGTACTTTCCGGACACAATCCAACCAAGATAGACCGGATCGACAAGAATTTTCTTGATCGTTTGCAGATACCAGATGGCATTTTTGAACTTCTCCGTCTTCCGCAAACCAATATCGTACAGATAGCGTCCGGGACTGGGCACCCCTTGCTCATTCAGAGTTTTCGCTATGAAGTGGAGAGTATGATTCTCTGCCACCATACGGAAAATGGCAAGAACGATTGATCCCGTTTGCGGATCAGGAAATAAGTGGTACTTGTCATCCGGATCTAACATATATCCATATGGCGGAGTGCCAGTGGTCCACTTACCAGCAAGCTGCTGCGTCCGTTTCACCGCCCGAATCTTCTTGGAAATGTCTCTCGCATATGCCTCGTTTGCAAAATTTTTCAGTTGGATTGAAATATCGGCATCATCCCGCAATGAGTCAAAGCGATCGGTAACGGAGATAAAGCGCACACCCATTCTCGGAAAGATCTGCTCAATATATTCACCGCTCTCAATCATATTTCGCCCCAGACGAGACAAGTCTTTGACAATCACACAGGTCACCTTGCCAGCTCGGATGTCATTCATCATTCGAGCGAATTCCGGGCGCACAAAGCTAACTCCCGAGATATCGTCATCACAATAGAGGTCAAAGACAACTAAATCCTGATGCTGGGAAACAAAGTCCTTCAGCAACGCAATCTGATTACCTATGGTGTCTGCTTCTCGCTTTTGTTCGTTCTCAACCGAGATTCTGGCATAGAGCGCTACCTTGTACTGGACGGGTCCTACAACAACTGCGGGTGTGGCTTGGACATTTTTTCTGCTCTTTCTTGCCATGCTTACATCGCCTCCTCTAGTATTCCACGCTCGGCATATTCCTGCAGGCTGCTCACCAAACGGGCATAGTCCTCGGAATGCTCAAAGATGATTTCCAACTTTTCATCTTTGTGAATAACAACTTTTTCAATGCACTCCAGAACAACTGCCCGCGTGAGTGATTTCAATCCTCGATGTTCGGTAAATGTCTTCATCCAGTTGTTCGGGGACTGTTCGTCCGAGAGATAGATACTGAGTTCTCGGTCGATCTGCTCCTGAGCAATCAGCGCATCGGCAATTCTTGCATCATACTGACCTCTGATGTCACAGAAGTCAGTCTTCGAAATGAGTCCTTCTTTCATATCTTCATAGAGAGATGCCTTCAGATCGCGATAACGAGCGATTTCTGCCGCAAGTTTTTCTCTGCGCTGCTCACACTTGGCAACATTGATTTTCTGATATGGCACCTGCTGAATTTCAGATAGACACCGGTCGAGCTCAACCACCGCGCTGATATGCTCTTGCAATAGATGAAGGACAGCTGCCTCAACCTGTGCCTCTGGTACCTGCTTGAGCTCACAGCGATCCTCTTTCGTGCGCACGCTGCAGCGGAAATAGCTGTATAACTTATATCCGTTGTTAATTGTGCTTCGAGTAACTGCGTTCCCGCATTCTCCGCATTCCAACAAGCCGGATAGCGGATAAACTGTCGTTGCTCGTGGTGCTGCTCTCGTATCTATCAGAAGGGCTTTTTGAGCAAGATAGAATGTCCTCTTCGTGACAACAGGCTCATGGGCGTCGTGGATCACAACCCACTCGTTTTCTTCTGTTGGTATTGATTTCTTGATTTTATAGTTTGGTCTACGGCGAAGGCCTTGGCGGAGGGTTCCAATATAGATCGGGTTGGTGAGTATCCGGGCAACTGCCTGCGCTGTCCATTCGCACCGTTCCTTCATTTTGAAGCCGGAGAATAACGGCTCTCCCTTGTGGCGCTTATACTCCAGCGGCGCAAGAATTCCGCTCTCTGCAAGCCGAATTGCTATGCCATTGTTCGTCATGCCTTGAATTTTCCAGTTGAAAATATCCTGGACAACTGTGGCAGCATAGGGATCGGGCTCAATTCGATTGTGGTTCCCCTCGCACTTCTGGTACCCATACGGTGCAAACGGACAAATAAAGTCACCATGTTTCCGCTTCACCTGCAGCTGGCTTCTGACCTTCACTGAGATGTCACGGCTGTAGTTGTCATTCATCAAGTTCTTGAGCGTGATGCTAAACTCGCTACTCTCGTCACGGGTAATCGTGTCGATGTTGTCATTGATAGCGATTAAGCGCACCCCTAAAACAGGAAATAGACGGTGGATATACTTTCCGGAATTGATATACTCTCTTCCGAAACGGGACAGGTCTTTTACGACCACGCAATTGATCCGTCCAGCCTTAATATCGTTCAGCATGCGCTGAAAGGCTGGACGGTCAAAATTCGTCCCTGTATATCCATCGTCTATACGAATGGAGACAATATTAAATTCAGGCTTATCCTTCAGAAAGTCCAGAATAAGCTGCTTCTGGTTGGTAATGCTGTTGCTCTCACGGCCAGATTGCGCCGCAACGATGTCTTCCTTGGAAAGACGCACATAGATGGCGGTATTAAACACAGCCATCTCATTCGCATTATTCTGCATAATCTCACTCCTTTGGCGTGGTCTATCTGCCTAAGGAGTGAGTATGCTTGATTTAGTCCGAGGCTATTATACCACATCTATGGCCCTTTATCCAGATGAAAAACGGACCTGGCAAGAATTACATCATGCTCTGCTGCTGCAGCAGATGCTTGAACACTTCCTCAAAGGATGGCCCGTCCTCTTTGTATTTCACCTTGACAGCAAAGTTGCCCACTCGGACACAGTATGGATTCTTCACTTGCTTCAGATAACTGAGCACTCTTTCACGCACAGGCAAGGATTCATCAATGTGAACGGTGCTCAAGTCTACAAGCTGAGACTTGTCTACTGTCCGAATATCAACCGCCTTCATCGCTTCCCACTGCTCGGGTGTGATATCTCTTGGATCATCAGGGATTTCAGATGCGATATATGGCACTGCACCAGAAGTAATCTTAGGTTCTTCCATAATACCGATAGCACCTCCTTGGGATATTATCCCTAGTATTATTTGGATTATTCCAGCAGTTCACTCCTCATAATGAATGTAGAAATGAGGGTGTGTTTGACCACCCCCCTCTACTAAAAAATCGTGAGCTGCCCAAAAATCATTCCGGTCTCTCTACGCTGAAAAGAGGGATAATATCATAATTCCCATCTTCTGCAGTTTCGAGCCCCAGCTCTTCCAATACCTGTCTTTGAATGTCAGGCTTCAAGTCATCAATATAGATCTCAACGCTCATTTGTCTTCCTCCTGATAAGACTTTTTCAAATCAATCCACTTGCAGTCCGGATAGTTCCCTCGCTTACAGCCAAGGCAGTTGGTCGCAAGGCACTCCTCGAGCCAACAGGTGTAGCAGGTATCCATCCCAATATAGTCGCTTGAGGCATACCAAAAACCTGCAGGGTGGCGCTTAACAAGCCATCCGCCACAGACATTACAGTTTTTTTCTTCCCAAACGACCTTTGCAGATTTATCCCACTCAATCTCCTGGCCGCACATGGGGCAGAAGTTCCATCTCGGATGGTCATCATCGCCATCAAACAGAGCCCTCTCACAGTTCGAGCAGGTATAGACTGACTTGATGTTCGGTCGCTCTTGGTTTTCAATAGGAACCATATAGATTCTCCTCATACGCAGAGGGCTGCAGCTAAAATGCTGCAGCCCAAGTCATAATCATTTGTTCCGGAAAAGGTGCTTATAGAGATCATCTACGCCTTTCCGCTTTTGTGTCCAGGTAATCGGAGCCACCTCAAAGCCAGCAGCAACCCCCATTTCGATATAGCGATCACGCGCCTTTCGGACCTCTTCTTTGACCTGGTAGTCCGAGTCAACCATAATGTTGATTCGTACCACGCCGATAGAGTTAAGCTCTTCAAGCGCACGCTCGAACTGGGAATAGCTTGGCACTCCGGTAAGGCCGACAAAACCACTTTCATATGAGGTGCCAAGTGCAAAACTGTAGGCAATATCTGCCTTCATCACGCCTTCTGTGAGACAGACTACCTCGTCGCCTTCGTGAACCCCGACATAATGTGGACAGCACTTGGACTGTGTCCCATAGTACTGATCGATGCTCGTTAGGTTATAGAACTTCTGGTTATAAACCTTATCGAGTCGAACCTGAATGGCCTCAATTTGCCCATTAAGATTTCGATCCGGAAGCATGATTCCAGAACCTCTGATGTCGAGCGTCCACTGCCCGGTATCTTTCTGGCAATAGAAACCAGGAACACCATCAAGGACACAACCGCGCTCCAGCAACTCAGTCACGATCCGTCTCAGGCGTGTCGTGGGGGTTGTTCGATAGCCAAGCCAGTCAATCTCATCTCGGGTCAGGCCTCGTTCCTTCAGCGATGCTTGATGTGTGGGGCACAGGGTCAAAAGTGAGAGCAGATTTGAATAGGTGTTATCTCGCACCTCAGCTGAGGCTATCGGCAGTTCCGCTGTCTCAATTATCTTCCGCCTTCTCTTATACTCGCGCGGTTTTTCATTTCTGTCGGGACCGAATATCTTACAAAGCTCCTCATAGGCCGTATGGAGGGTGACTTCGCAAAACTCTGCGTAAAGGTGGAGGATGCCCCCACCTTTGCCGCAGCGGTTGCACCGAAACACATTGTCTCGGATCTTCACATTCATATGAGCTTTTCGATCTGCACAGAATGGACACCTACAATGTAGTTGCGTGCCGGTATCTCTGATCACTTCAATTCCAAGCAAATCAACTACCTGTTCGATGTCACATGGCAGATCTGGTTTTCTGCCCATCATCAATCACCTCCCTCGGTGAGGGGCCCAATCAGCTGGCCATCTGACCAACAGCTTCCAGCAGCTTTGTGGCACCTGCCTTGAGTGCAAGGTTATGGCCAGAATAGTTCTTCACATACCACGCCAAATCTCCGGGGTTCTTCATGGCAATATCGCCCAGGGTCCAACCGTTAAAGCGGCCGAAATCAACCTTAACGGCCTTGGCCTGCTCGATGGTCATGACTCTCATATACTCATCAACCGTCTTGGGCGGTTCAGGCGCAGCTGCTTTCGGCTGCTGTGCGGGTGTCTGAGGCTGCATCTGCTGAGGTGGCCGAGACACCGGAGTACTCTGAGCCGGAACTGCAGGAGGCATCGGCTGCGCAGTAAAGCTGGCCGCTACATTTCCCGGATGTCCGGCGTCTTCATCAGGCGGCATTTTGATGGGAGCGTCAGCGATGATGCTCGCCAGGGTTTCTCCATTCATGCAGAACTGCGTACCATAGCCGGCATCGGCCAGCGCACGCCCTTTTGCCACCGTTTCTGCAATCTCCAGGAAGCGATCTCCAAAACGCTCCTCAGTAGGAAAGCGCTGAGAGTAGGCTTTCCCAATGAACTGGTCAGCAGGGTCAGCCTTGTCTGCGTAGACCTTGCAGCAGACAACAGCGCTCTTCTCGTCTAGATGTACAAGCTCCGGATCAATCTTGCCATTCGGGCAATGCAGCCGGAACCAGAGGAGTCGGTACTTGACATCCAAATAGAGATCGCTTTCACCTTCTTCTCCAACGGTGTTACGCACAAAGTCAGCAGGGTTAAATCCTTCAACGGCATTGATGGCCGGGATCGCGTTCGTGTTCAATTCACTCATGTTGAGTCTTCCCTTCATAATAAATGTAGAAACGAGGTGGCTTCTGACCACCCCGCTTCCCAAAAATCAAGTCACTTGATTGCTGAGCTCGCGGTTGTAGTAGGCCACGATTCGATCAGCGAGGACGGTGTTCCGTTGACCCACATCACATTTGTGGATCGCAATAAATACGGCTTGTTTCTGCCCAATCAGAATGACCTTTGCCTTGGCTCTGGTCACCGCTGTATAGAGCAGGTTTTGCCGCAACATGATATAGTGCTCCTTCAGAAGAGGAACGATGATGACCGGATACTCTTGTCCTTGGCTCTTATGGATAGTCGTACAGTAGGAAAACTCAAGGTCCTCCAACATTTCCTGCGTATAGCTCAGCTCACGCCCATCCAGAAGCTTGACACGCGCAATCGTATCATCATCCTCTGTCTCCACGTCGGTTATGATACCGACATCGCCATTTGACACATTGATCCTGTTTACAGTCTGCATAATGCGATCGCCCACACGGAAGACCCGGCTGCCACACTTCATTTCCTTTTTCAGATTGTTCGGAGGGTTGACGAGTTCCCGTATTGTCTCGTTCAATGCATTGGACGCCACAGCGCCACGCTTCCGAAACGGCGATAGGATCTGAACATTCTCTATGCCATGAATTGCAACTTCGCGCAGATAGTTTTTAATGACCAGCCGCGCTGCCTCTTCCGAGTTTTGCACTTCGAGCATCTGGAAGTCATCCCCATACTGTAGATGTGTGTCATTATGATTGATTGCATGGGCATTGGTGATTATCCGACTATTGGATGCCTGCCGGAATACCGTTTCCAAAACTGCCGTTGGCACCTTCTCGCTACGGATCATCTCCCGTAACACATTGCCGGCACCGACAGATGGAAGCTGGTCAGCATCACCTACGATGATCAGTTGGGCTCCTGGCTTGATTCGCTCCATCAGCACATACGCAAGGCGCATATCCACCATGGAGAACTCATCCACCACGATAAGATCTGCAGAAAGCATTTCCGTATCGTTGAGTGGACTATCCTCTTCGGTGACCAGACCAAGAGCAGAGTGAAGCGTGGAGGCATATTTGCCCGTTTGCTCCGACATTCGCCGACTGGCTCTACCGGTGGGTGCAGCTAAAAGGATCTCGTTTGACGGGAACGCTGCCTGGTAGATGTCCAAGATAAACCTTAGCGTCGTCGTCTTGCCGCTGCCCGGTCCACCAGTCATGATGGATATGGGATAGGACAAGCATAGCTTCACAGCATTGCGCTGAGAAGGGGCCAGTCTCTGATGCAAGTTTTTCTCCGTCCGATCGATCTTTTCATCCAGGTCACGGATCTCATCGAACCCTTCCTGGAGGAGCATGGACACAATCCGCTTGGCAGCTTTGACTTCGCACATACGCTCATAGCTCAGGTACACACGAGATCCCTCAACATAGACACGGGACTCAACACGCTCATTGGAGATGGCCTGTCGGATCTCCTCCTCGGAGACCACCTCTTCTTCACAATCCGAGTTGAGCAGGTCATAGCACTGACCCACGGTCTCATCAACGGTGAGAAAGAGATGCCCAGATATCCCCAGGCGTTTGCGGCTGCCGTTACCCAGTTCGGCACGCTGAAAGCTCATTCCGTCGCCTATATCATTGACATTGGCGGCTTTACCATCGATGTCCTGAAGCTGCGCAGCGGTCATCCGGATCTGGCAGTGGTAGAGAGCTTCGAGAAGGGTGTCATTACCCTCTACAACGGTATCGCAAGCAAGTGTAATGCGCTCTATGCCCGGATCCTGGAAGACTGCGATATCGACGAGGTCATCCGAAACCAACCCACCGTCCTTCCCGGCGAGGTACAGCAGTTGATCCGTACCATGACCAGCGACTTCCTCACGGAGTTCTACAACTTCCTGCGTGAGCGAGGCGTTGATGTCTCCACTAGTAAATGCGTCTTTGCTGGTGGCGGTTCCTTGCTCCTGCGTGGAATGATCGAACGCGGTAACAAAGTAGCTTTCCCCATTTTCATCGAGGATATTCATGCCAATGCTCGCGGCTATGAGCTCCTCTATCAGAGTGAGGTGGCGGCAAATGGGCAGCAATAAAAAGGCCCGTGTGGTCCTTCAGTTCAATGAGATGGACTTCCGGCACCGGCGTGCTCTGGAAATCCTTCGCCAGCGACCACGCAGTATGTCTGAACTGGTTGTAAGCGCCATACTACACTACACCAGCTGCCCTGAGGTTGCTGATGAGCATAGCAAGGAGTGGATCGCAAGCACTGTGAAGGAGATCATTACCGAAATGATCTCCAGCGGCGAGTTGCAGATCTCGGCGCAAACTCCGGCTCCGGAGACAAATGGATCAAGCCTTGCTGCAGATGACCTCGCCGAGCTCGGTGGCGTTATGGGAATGTTCCGGACCAAGGGGTGAGCATATGAGTAACAAACGCTTTGGTTACGTTCGCGTGTCCACCACGGATCAGAATGAGGATCGACAGGTTCTGGAACTCCTGGAGTCTGGGATCGAAGAGCGTGATATCTATGTGGACAAGCAGAGTGGCCGCAGCTTTGAGAGAACCAACTATTTGGCCCTGCGCAACACCATCTTGCGAAAAGGAGATGTGTTAGTTGTCAAAAGCATCGACCGCTTCGGTCGCAACTACTCTGCCATCCGCGCGGAATGGGAGTTTCTCACAAAGACTCTTGGTGTTGATATCGTTGTTTTGGACACCCCCATCCTCGACACCACCCAATATAAGGACCTGCTTGGTAGCGTCATCACCGATATCGTCCTCGCTGTGCTCTCTTTCGGAGCACAGCTCGAGGTCGATACCAAGTCTAAGGCACAGGCAGAGGGCATTGCCGCTGCACACCTGAAAGGCGTCAAGTTTGGCCGGCCACGATGCACCGTCGAAGGCTGGGATACCTACTACCCCCAGTGGAAGCAGGGCCAAATCACCGCTGTCCAGTGCTATAAACAGCTCGGGATCAGCGCATCTACATTCTACCGTCTTGTACGGAAATATGAATTGGAGGACGAAAGCGAATGAGTCGTTGTTGCATATATTGCCGCATTGGTGGCACCGCAAATGAACCCAACCAAATAGCCATGAACAGCCAGCTTGAGATGCTGCGAAAGGCTGCTGAGGATCTCGGCCTTACCGTCGTGGCAGAAGTGACTGTTTTTGAAAGTGGCACTGACCCGCAGCGGCAGAGCATCAAAACGCTGATCCGAGATGGGAAGCACGGCGGCTTTGATTGCGTACTGATTGTTGATCCATCCAGATTATCAAGGAGCACTGAGGGCTGCACCTTGATTGGACAGAAGCTGAACCGGCATGGGATCAGGGTCTATACCCCTCAGGGAAAGATCCAGCTGGCCCCACCTCACGCCTTCTTCTATTCCAGATACCATAAGGAAGGAGAAAACGATCTTGGCTCAGGAAAGTAAAAACGAGGATCGCAAGCAAAGGATCCGCGAGGCGTTCCATGATGGGAAGCAGGTAGAGCGAATGCCTGCCCGAGAGGACATGGCCCCTCAGCATTCCGACGATGTTATCTATCGGGTTGCTCCGTACTGCCGAGTCAGTACGATGTCCGAAATGCAGGCGGAGAGTTTTGAAATCCAGCAACAGTACTACAACGAGTACATTGCCAAGCACCCGAATTGGACGCTGGTTCGCATCTATGCCGATGAAGGCATCTCAGCAACTTCGGTGAAGAACCGCAAGGACTTCAACAACATGATTGAGGATTGTAAGGCCGGCAAGATCGACCTCATCGTCACAAAGTCTGTCAGTCGTTTTGCCCGTAATGTCGTGGACTGCATCAAGTACGCCCGTGACCTGAGAGCCCTATCGCCACCCGTTGGCATCTACTTTGAAACAGAGAACATCAACACGCTATCCCAAAATGGCGAACTGCTCCTAACCGTTTTGGCCGCATTTGCACAGGACGAGAGCGTCAACAAGTCCATCAGCGTTGCCTGGGGTATCCGGCAGCGATTTGCTAAGGGCATCCCCAAACTGGTTAAGCCCTACGGATATCAGAATGATGATGGCAAGCTTGTCGTGGATGAGGAGGAAGCCAGTGTAGTTATTCGGATCTTCGCCTTCTATCTCGGGGGTAAAACCCCATATGAGATCGCAAAGATACTGACGGACGAAGGTGTCCCCACTCCCACAGGAAAGAAGCCGTGCTGGACTCTCTCTTCCGTCACCTACATTCTCGGCAACGACCGATACTGTGGAGATGTGATTATGCAAAAGAGCCTATGTGTAGACCTGTTCGCTCACAAGCGCGTTCGCAATCTGGGCCAGGTGGAACGGTACCGGATGCGTGATGTTCACCCGCCTCTGATCTCCAAGGAGGAGTGGCGTGAGGCAAAGAACCGGATCTCTATGCCCGATCGCGAAGCTGTTATTCTCGAAGAAATTACTGGAGAGGGAATTCTCTCCTCACTACATCCGATACTATTCAAGGAGGACATTGATGTATGAATGCCTGCATGTCTGAATTCCGCATTGTTAACCCGCCCCTTCGCACCTTCAGCGCCGCTGAGGCGCGCATCGCCCACTCGAGCATCCGGTTCAATAATCTGAGTGCCGCTGAGTTGGGCTATCCGGAGCATATTCGTCTGCTGATCAGCTCGGATGGCTGCACGCTGGCCATTCAGGCCTGTGATCCGAAGGACAAGTGTGCCGTGCCCTTTATGGCCGGTCGCACTGCCGATGATCTGAAAGGGCAAAAAATCCGCGTTATGACCAATCCTTACCATCTTGCTTATTGGGATGCCCTAGGTGCAGCAGCAACACCGATGCAGTTCACAGAAGTATTCATGGGACTGCAGCAAGGAACCATTGACGGACAGGAAAACCCTTATATGAACATTGTAGGAAACAATGTTCAGGAAGTGCAGAAATATGTAATCGAAACCAATCATATCGGGCACATCATCACCTTCTTCATGAACAAGGATGTTTATAACTCTCTGCCTGAAAATGTCCGTCAGCTTGTCGACGAATGCGCTGCGGCCGCTACTGCGTATGGCAATACCAAAGCGGATGCCAGCATCAAAGAATACAAACAGATCTGCATTGACGCAGGTGATCAGATTATTACGCTGGATCCCTCTGTCGTAGAAGAAATTCGCCAAAAAGGCAAAGTCGTACAGCAAATGGTCCGGCGCGATGTAGGTAATGAAATTGTTGACCAACTCATGGACGCAATTGCACAAACCAAAAAGCAGTAATTTACAAAAGCCTTGATGCCTGCCATCAAGGCTTTTAGAAAGGATGTACTTTATGAATTTTCTCATCAAGAATGGAACTTTCTTGGATACAGAAACAGGCACTTGGATTCATTCCAATCTTGCTATCATAGGTGGAAAGATTGCGGAGACGCCACTCCCTCACAAATCGAAAAACTATCGTATCATCGATGCCAAAGATTGTCTCATTACGCCAGGTCTCATTGATTATCACACCCACTACTACGAAGGCGGCAGTGAAAATGGTGTGAATCCAGACGCGACTTCATTCTGCACT
>ERZ779643.1757-NODE-1757-length-13809-cov-27.127090_pt1 | contig 13809 bp, 10 predicted proteins | sample MGYA00511564_ERZ779643 | MGnify/ENA primary metagenome ERZ779643 (study PRJEB29588, sample SAMEA2147114) | human gut metagenome | biome: human gut; feature: human-associated habitat; material: faeces | place: Denmark | collected 2008/2010 ... | reverse complement strand
TGGAGAACTTGGTTCGTTCTGCATCCCATCGTGTTATAGTCATTGATGCATATGTATCAGCCTTGACTCTTGACTTTCTGAACATTAGAAAATCTGGAGTGGAAGCAATTATCTATACAGTAGGTGTCGGTCAGGGAATGCAACGATTGATGGAGGAGCATGATAGGTTGTTCCCTGATGCTCATATTGATATCAGAAAATGGAGTAAGGAGTCCCATGATCGTTGGCTTGTCATTGATGATACGCTTTATCATTGTGGTCATTCTTTAAACGCTAATGGTGGGCACAAAATCTCGGCAATAACAAGAATGGGTATATCGCCTGATGATATTCTTTCTGTTGTTGGCTAGTAACATTACCTGATGGATAGGGGAGATAATACGGAAGGAATTGGGCTGAGACAGCTTCTCGATTACTACTTTGTTGTTGTGAAGTGGCACACGGATCTCACAAATCTCACGGATTTGGCTGCGTTGCAGCGGGATTTGAAATAGTTGGGATTGTGGAAGTTTGCAGGGGCGGTGATGTATGTGCTGCATGAGGCATTGGGATTACCTGAGGAGAAGATGATAGCTCCGATGGATGAGAAGCGTGGGAGGTTGCTGTTGGCAGAGATACTGGATGGTGGTAACTTCGATAGACACTTTACGAAGTATGCTGGGTTTACGCATCAGAGTATGGGGAAGAAGTATTTCCTGAAGATATGGAGAAATATGCACTTCGTTCGATATTATCCTGGTGAGGCTCTTTGTGAACCATTGTTCCGTACTTGGCACTTTTTCTGGAGGCTAAAATATAAAAAATAAATTAATCAAATAATTAATTGAAATAACTCTGTTTATGTTTATCGAGATGCAGATAGGTAATCAGCTGGATGAGGATGACTATCTGCACTTCGATTATCAATCGATAATCATAATGAAGAAGAAAGTTTTTGTAAGCGATTGCTATGACCTGCTACATTCTGGTCTGCTTCGAGAACAATCCGGAGCATCATGATGGTATCATCTCGGGTGCCCAGGATTCTATCGGTATCTGTGTTCCCGGTCTGGTGCGTCATTATTATGACAACAACTTCTGGCCGGAGAAGATAGAGAGTACGCAGGATGAGATGACCCTCCGTTTCCTGGAAGACCACCTGGTGATGATTCCGATGGAACCGAGAAGACCAGGATGCAGTGTGGTAGAAGGTAAGGAGCAGTCTCTTCTTCATGTGGGGCTTTGCCCATGGCATCCTCGAAGTGCTGAATCCGCATTTCCAGGAGTCGTTTCATATCAGCAAGGCGATGTCGGCCTTGACGCAGGCTGCTGTCTATGGTGCCTACTTTCTGATGGCGCTGCCTGCCGGATGGATTATCCGGAAGTGGGGCTACAGGAGGGGAGTGATAACAGGACTGGTTCTCTTCGGTATCGGTGCTCTGATGTTCATACCGGGAAGCAGAATCAACCTGTCGCAGTCGCTCAATGGTATCGGATGGATTGTAGGACCGCTGGTTGGCGGACAGCTTCTGTTCTCGGGTGTCAACATTGCCATTCCTCATGGCCTGGTGGGTATCTTCGTGCTTTCTGTGGCGCTGGTTCTGCTGGTCTGTGCCATCCTCACCTTTGTTGCTACATTGATTGTAGTGGTATGCAGCGGAACCTTAACTCTCATTGCGTTCTTCGCCCTGTATCAGAGCATCATGTTTCCGACTAACTTCTCGCTGGCATTGAGGGATGCGGGTACAAAGACCAAACTTGCCTCTTCATTGCTTATCATGACAATAGTGGGTGGAGCGGTTGCTCCGGTAATCATGGGGTATATTGCGGATACAACGGGCTGTATGGCGATTGCCTTTCTTATACCGCTAGTTTGTTATGGGGTGATTGGAGGGTATGCACTTTCGAATTGCTCTGTCTCTTCTTTGGCAAAGGAGTAGTTTTTTCGAAAACCTACCCGTCCTTCCTTACCCTTAAGGAAGGCTCCACCTCTCACCCCGACCCTCTCACCCTCAGGGAAGAGGGAGGAAACCGCTCCTCCTCGTCGCTCGGAACCGCTACGCTCTAAGGTTGGCGGACCAAAGCGGTCTCGCCAGATTGTACGGGATAGGACCGCCGGGAGAGGAAAGTTTACAGTTTATAGTTTACAACTTATATTCGGGGGATTTTGTTGATTTATTGTGAATTTCTTGGTGTTGTAATTTGCAGATAACTTGCAGATTTATTTTGATTTTCTTTGGCGGTTTCAATAAAAAAGCGGAACTCTGCGGCAATAAACTATAAGATGAATAATGACTATGATGGGAATATTACAAGTTGCCTCTTATATATACAAACGCTATATGGATGATTTTGGCGTTCGTATTGATGAAATAAAGTTGCAGATTTGAGAGAAGCTAAGAATCAAGGAAGAGGGTATGGCTTATGACACACCCTCTTCTTTGTAAAACAGCTGTTTTTTATACTTTAATTATATATAAGTAAAAGATGTTATTGTATTTATCACTTATCTGATGTTTATTTCAGAATCAAGCGTATTGGCATCGCCTTGTAGCGGCCATTGTTCATGCCGTTGCTACCACTCACGAATCTCATATTGGATAATCCTTTCCTCTTGTTGTAAACATCAAAGTATCTATACCAGAAACCATATTCAGGACTGTTGGTACCGAAGCCCTGCGTACCTGACAGCAAAGTCTTGGTCCAGAGATTTACATGGATAGGGTTCTTATGGCTCTCGCCCTCCAAGAATCCACCCATAGGCAGATAGATGTATGGCAACTCGGAATCCACCGTCTTGATACGCACGCAGTTGTAAGTTTCTCCTAACGATGTGGACTGTGGTACCACCTCCAGATTGCCAGCATTAACTAACTCTTCGAACACGGCATCAGTTGGAATGGTATAGCCTGTTGGTGCCAAGGTGCTGGAGAGATCCTGAGTGGCATCGCTGGTGCTCTTTTTTTCAGAGATACAGAAATAGCCACCAATGGCTTTCTTGTTCTTTTCCAGTGCCACCACATCTGGGGCATAGTAACCATTGTTGGATGCACCTAGGTTGCGGTCTAACATATAATAAGTAGTGGTGGTTTTATCGGTCTTTTTTCCCTGTACCTTTACCACACCATAATAGAACCAGCCCTTCACCTTCTTCTCGTTATCTCCGTTTTCTGCCAACTGATAATCCTTATATACCTTGGATTTCTCATCTATCTTATGGAAGATACCAGTATGATAAACAGGATAAGTGATCTCGATGCCAGCCTGGTTGGTGATGGTAAATGAAGACTTCCACAAATCTTCGTTTACCGTAGTATTGGCAAGGCTTACCTTCCATTTACCCTTAACTTCTTCCACATTGATTTTATTATCCTTTCTAGAAATTTTATCATCTTTAAGTTTAGGGATAAGATACGTGATATCGGCTGTTCCCACGCAGAAATGCAAACCATCATTTCTCACAGCCCCTTGCATTTCTTCAGGAGTGATGCCTTGCACATCTTTATCCAACCACTTGAAATAGTTGGCAGCTACGGTGGAGTTATTATACTGCATGGTTACGATTCTAGCAGAATCCTCTCTTCTAAAATCAAAACCAGCCTGCTTGATGGTTATATCCAGAGAAAGGTCGCCAGAAGTAACGGTGATGGTTCCTGTACGTGGATTCTCTGATTGGTTATTCTTTTCAAGCGTAAGCTTCAAGGTATATTTCTTGCCTTTAGAAGATCTGCTTGTCTCTGGTATATCATTCACGGTCTCTTGCTGACAAGCGGTTATCCAAGTATTATTTCTCTTGACACTATATAGCGCACTATCACTACTCGTTGCCTTTGGCAAGGTAGTAACAATGGTTACGGTAGCCTCTGTTGTGTTTGCCTTTATCTCCTGATAATCGCTCACTCCCAGTTCATAGTCTTTGCAAGCTATCATTTGGGTGATTTCTGGGTTATCGTCCCGCACCTCTACTTCCACTCTATTCTCTGGCAGACTCTTCTTAGCCTCTTCAAGCGTAGAGAAGCCATAGTCGTTTACCTTGGTTACCTTGATGGTATAATGGTGGTTACGGAGCAAGGCATATTGGGTTGTCTTGTTGGCATCCTTGTAGAGTGCCACCTTATAATATCCTACACTATCCTTATAATTCGCCTTGATAATCACCATTGCCTTGCCTGCAGAAGTTTCATTTACTGCCACGGTGGTTGCGGTACCGCCGCCCAATGGGTTGTCCGTTCTGAGATCGGTAGATTCCGCCAAGTCATCGGTCGTTGGCTCGATATAATTGGCAGGAGCTATGGCTGCCTTGGTTGCCGTGTTATAGACATACAAGCCTGCATTAGTGAAATTACTCTGGATGCTATTGTCTATCTCCAAACTTATCTTGGCGCATTGGCGCAACATCGTCACTGAAAGATTAGCTTCCAAAAGTGTATCTATTGAAATTTTACCCCAGCAGATAGGGGCATCAAGCTGAGGGTCTCTCTCCTTAGCAGCAGTGAGAGACTGCAAGTCTTGTGCCTCGCTCTCCGTCATGTCGCTGGCATTGGCTACAAGATGTACATTCTTGGTACCAGCAGGTACATTGGTTATCTTTACCTTGTAGCTGCCATCAGACTGCTGTGATAAGGTAGAATAGCAATCTGTCTCGCCTAAGTATTTGTCCTTATCTCCATAGAACACAGCGCAGAGCGAATTGAATGTCTCCGAGGCCCCCGCTCTTGTACCAATCTGTTGCTTGGTGAAGTTAGTCAATTGAAGGTTCAAGACAAGTCCCTCGGCAGGGATTTCATCCCCGCCGAGTCCGATAGCCTCCATCGTGTCCTTGCAGGAAACAAGGCTTAGGAGCAATCCTATCCATATCATTAAATGTTTGATCTTCTTCATTGCTTAAACTGATTTATAACAGTGTTCAAATCTGATTCTAATCTTATTTAATTCACACCAGATGGTTTGCCAGCGTGCCAAGAAGTGCCATCGTAATAGCCTGTGTCATTATCCTTCTCATAGCTGTTGCCATTGAAAAGCAGGACGCTTTTTCCACCCGTATTTTTGTTGTCGCTTTTGATTCTGATGTCCTTCTCGTGGTCTCCCTTAACAGCCTTGAGGGTAATCACAGTCTTATACCAACCATTATTCAAATTATCGCATGACCAACTTTTACCCGCTGTATCATAGATGGTAAAAGACTCGCGCTCTTTATTATTGTCATCACCATTTTTGCCATTGGCGACACCATATACCTTGAACCATCCGTAAGTCTGGAATCTGGTGTAAATGGTAAACTTGATGTTCTCAATAGTTGGCATGGCATCATATATGTTCCAAGTAGGATCTGATGTCGGATCATAGACAATCCAACCCTCTCGATCCTCATAGTCGAAGAGAGGAATACCCGGCTCCAAGTGGTGAGTGCAACGATGAAGCGTATAACCTAGTTTCGTATTGGTATTGTTACTGAATATAATCAATGTTTCACCAGGCTTGATGGTCTTAAATCCCGTAGCACCATTCTCTGTATATTTCGACTTCGCATTCTCTTTGAAGTCCACGTAATACCAACCCACATTCGTATAATCCGCAACCATTTTATCACCAGGCCATTTTTCTGTAAATATCCAAACTCTAGAGTTGACTTCAGTTCCGGTTGTCTCACCAATCTGGGTATAGACATAGGTATAATGATGGTCTGGGTTAGGTATATCCTTATCCTTTAAATCATACCATCCATCTGCCCAGTTGGTATTTTCTCCAGTTACATTATTAGTCTCTTTCTTTTCTTCAAGTGTACCCTCATAATTATCAGTTCCATTACCTCCTTTATAATGTGTGCGGTCGTTGATGGCACGGAAGTTGATACGATAGTTACCTACTGCAGGCTTTACCGTTACCTTGATTTTCTTCTTAAAGTCGAAGTCTGCTGCAGATTCCTTTGGCTGCACAGTGAGGTAATGTACTGTCGTGGTAACAGGGTCACTGGTTGCCTCAATCTTGAAGGTTCCTTCTCGGGTATCAGGAGTATCGCAAGATGCCTGAATGGTTGACTTACCTACGGTGGAAGAGGTGTTACCGGTGAAAGCCAAACCGCCGAGGTTGGTCTTAAACTGTACCACTTTGGTATTGTAGTCGCTACCCCAATAGATGGTTACTTCCTGTGGATTTACCTCAAAATAAGGAGAGGCATCATAGGTTACATCGAGATACTTCTTAATGTTACCTGCCTTAATCCAAACCTTTGCCGTACCCTTGTACTTTCCTTTATAGTCGGAGAACTTAATGTCCTCGTTGATTTTGAATGTGATTCTATGATTCTTCACTGCATCTAGCTTGCTCAACACAATCACATCTTTCTCACCACTTGATGTTGTTACCTTTTCATCGCAACCGAAATCTGCCTCTGTCAGCATTACGTTCGACTCATAGTCGATGGAGTCTGTCGTGGTAGATGTTACGCTCGCCTTCGTCTTGCTTACCCACAAAGTAGTATGGTTGAAGTCGGCATCTATCGTTACAGGAGTCCAGTCCTTTACGCTCACATTACAGTCGAGAGTCATGTTTCCCAGACTCTTGATGTTGCCGATAATCTCATAATAGGTGCCACGAGGGAAGGTCGGAACTTCGGTGGAAGTTGGGCGATGTCCCAGCTTAATCGTATAGTTGTTCTCAAAGCTACCATTCACAAAGCCATTAACTTTGAGGGTAGACTGCTGAGAGGCATTGGCGATATAACGCTCAGGCAGATAGTAAGTGCCTTGGAAAAGCCACTTATCGGCGGCATTCTGTGGAGCAGCTGTAGGAGTAGCACCCTGAACAAGGGTGATGATGTTCTTATTATTCACATTGGCATTGTCTGCTTTCTCTGTCCAGTCTCCCGCCTTATAATAACCACCCTTATTGCTTGCCTCAGAAGGAGTTGCATAAACTTCATTTTCAAAACCTTTAGCATAATCTGTGCTAACATTAGAATTGCTAAATGCTCCATTCCAACTCAGCGTGGTGCTAGGAGAAAGCTTTTGAGCCAGAATATCCTTGATGCGATAGCTCTTTCCTTTGAATGCAGAACCTTCAGCAGTAGGGTCGAAAAGCAGGTTGAGCTTAACCTTTACGCATGTAAACTTCAGGTTAGCTACCACCTCGGTATATTTATCACCACTTTTTTCTATTTTTGTATCGATGATATTACCGTTCACATCCTTTGGCTCATAAATCATCGGGATGTTTGTAGAAACCGGCATTCCCGGTTCTGTTCCAGCTTCATAGTTCAGTACTATATTTTTGAGATCATTTTCTGTTTGGATAGTCTTACCACTCAACACCTTGTTCATGTTGGCAACCACATAGATATGGTAAGTGCCCGGCTCGATATTGAGCTGATAGTTAGCTACATGCTCCTCCAGCATCATCGAAGCCAGTGGGGCAGGAAGCGTCTCTACCAGGAGCTTGCCTTCATTTCCTGTAGGGAAAGCATAGAGGGTCAGGTCGTTGATCTGGCATTCATCTACCGTGGCATTATAGGTAGGAAGGCCGGAAGCATCGTCGGGATTGGTGCCGCGGCTGCTGAGCACGGTTGGCACGAGTACATGCAAGTTGCTTTCTGACGAAATGGGAGTGCGCTCGCCTCCAAGTTCGTCAGAGCAACTTACTGTAACCAACAATATAAACCAACTAACTAAACTTAAAATGAAATCTCGTATTTTCATTGTTTCTCATTTTTAAAGTCAAATACTCTTATGAGCTAAATGCCCGGAAGGGGCTCTGACACCTGAAACGGTTAGAAATCGACACGCTGGATGCGCTTGCTCCAATCCAGGATGGAAATGCTGAGCTGCACATACTTCCACTGGTTGCCCTGGAGGAAGAAGTCGAGCTTGTAGTCGTACTCTCGATCCAGGAATTCCTGCTCTGAATAATGGCGGGCTTCGAAGGCGCCACGGCCTTGAGCCAGAAAGTCTGCAAGATTGATGCGTGCCACCTCTTCGCCAGTAGTCTTGTTCGTGATGGTGAGGATGGCGTTCTTGTCGTTTTCTTCTGCCGGATGCCAGATGAGTCGGGAGAACATGAGGGCGGCATGAGCGGTGCGCTCCTTTACATTGCCCTCGTTATCCTTAAACTCAGTGGTCCAGGTGTAATATGGGGTATATGTCAACTCCTCGTCGGGGAGGAGAGAGTTGTCGTAACTGATATCGCCGTTGGCATTGGTTATCTGATAACTGAAGTCATCGGCATTGATGTTGGCAGGCTCGTCGGTCTGATGCAGGCTGATGGTGAGCTGCTTGGTATCACGAACCAGACCGATGGTATGGCGTGTAACCTGCAGGTCTTTTACTTCAACCAGTTCGTTGCTGAGTCCCTGCCAGAGTGTATCAAGCGGTTGGCTCTGGTTGTTTACCTTGCCCTGTTCGCGGTCGAGACGGGCATGGAGGGCGGTGATGTTGTCACCCTGCTGTGGCAGAGCTATCTGGAATTTGGCACCTGGCTGCGCGAGTGCATCTTCGTATTTCTTTTGGAAGGCGAAGGTTGCGAATCTGTATTTGCCCGGTTCCAGATTGATTCGCATGGCATAGTTAGGGTCCTTGAGCGGCTGTGATGTCGCATCGTTATAGGCATCATGGCGAGCAATGAAGTTGCCCTGCTCGTCGTATACGAATACGCAGAGTCCGCCCACATGATCTTTGAACATGTCGGCACGCTGCACGTTGTAGTCGTACTTGAACTGCAAGTCAACACCCATGTCACAAGGAGGCAGGTCGTCGTGCATCAAGTCGTTGCAGCTTGCTAGCAGGCTGCCGGCCATGATGAAGCCCCATCCCATGCATATATTCTTGATCCAACTGTTAAACTTCTTGTTTGCCATGATGCTTATCTGTTTTATGAAAAAGTAAAGTGTATAAATAGATTCTTATTCTTCCGAGATAGCCAGCCGCTCCTTAGCGCTAGAGCGGCTGAGCTATATATAATAATGTGTAATGGATTACAAATCAACGCTCTGAGAACGCTTAGCCCAAGAAAGGATCTTCACGCTGACGCTAAGATACTTCTCGTTCTCATCATCTGGCTGATTTGGGTCTACTGGAGGTACACCAGGGTAGCCAGGGCCATAGACGTTGCCAACTGTCAATTCATACCAGTTGTTACGGAGCATACCATAACGGCCAAGATACTTATCGTTATTTGTTCCATAAGATTCACCTGAGCTCCATGGAGTCAATGAGCCGAAGTGCTTAACACGAGCGATATAATATGTAACACCCTGTGCGTATGTATTGATACCAACCATCGCGTCTGCATGTCCTGCTCCATCAATCAAGCCGAGTTTATCATTAATCTCTTTAACGATTTCTGAACCTGTCTTACCACTATAATTTTTATCGGCAACAAGAGTTGTACCATTAGAATCCTTGATATCTGCCAAGGTAATCACATGAGATCCTTCTTGCTTGAGATTTGTATAGTCAACTGTACAACCTGAGAGAACTGAAGTTGCTGCTGCATCTACAGCTTTCTTCAAGTCTGCTTCTTTCAGGATAGTTGTCATATTACCGATGGTGTAGAATGTTCCATCTTGCTCTGCAAGGGGTGTGCCTGCATCATCCTTAGGAGTATATGTTGCCTTGAAGATAACGCGGGTTGTCTGACCCTGATTCATGTTTGCCAAGTTAAAGGTGTTCTCTAAGCAATATACCGGATTGGTGTTGGTGTTGGTGGTGTTGGTGAAGTCTTTATTAATCTCACTTGGAGCAGTGATAAAATTGAATTCTTCTTTTCTTTTGGCATCATTAGTATTGAGTTCAGCCAAATTGTAGTTAGGATCCGTACCCCAATAAACTCGGTTGTTAGTACCAGTGAAACGTTTTGTAGTCCAAATAGCAGGGAAATCTTTGCTCAAGCCATCAATATTATGAACAGCGTATGTCTTCTTGTTTGTGATATCCAAAGCCCATTTGCTAAATGTTACTTTACTCTGTGTGTCAGTCGATGTTGCCTTATTCTTAACAGTTTTTGTTCCAGGGTCAGCAACAGTCATCTTCGCTACACCACGCTCTACATAAACTGTTGCAGCACAATCGTTAGTAGTTTTATTTGCTTCTGCCTCGCTGGCATATATTTTATTTTTGTCAATACTAACCAAAGTTGCAGGTGAGTCAGCACTTCCTTTCAACGGAGCATTAGCCATATAGAAGTCACCAGAAGCAGCCAAATCAGTAACTGAAGGAGTCAAAATTTTGCTATTCCAATCATTATAACTTTGACCTGCAGTAGGCAATTCAACCTTTGCTCCACCACCAGTTTTATTATTGTTAAGCAAAATCAAAACACTATAATCATTCTTGGTATCCACATTAGTAAGCTTTGCTACCAGCTTTTTAGAAGTAGTTGTGATACCATCTGTGGGATCGTCTTTCCATCCATCTATAGGTAAAGTTACGCTCTCAACAAACTTGTAAGAGCCTTCATCTGAACCATACTTCTGGAAGATAAGGGCAGTTGCGCTTTTTACAGCATACTCTTCTTCTGTGCCTTCATTCATTTCAGCACCACCAGCATCTGCTGCACGAGTTCCACTTACCGAAGGCAAGTTGATGGTGAAAATTGCATAACCAACACCTGCTTCATTAGTACCAGTACCTGGACCTGCGGTTCCCAGGTCCTCATTGCTTGAACAGCTTGCTGTCATAGCTGCGATGACAGCTAAGCCAAATAAATGTTTAATCTTCATAATCTTTGAAAGTTAAGCTTGTTTATAATCGTTATTCTCTAATTTTCTGTTATTCCAATTCCTTTATCTGCTTGAAGACATCTCTTACACGCTCTGCCTCTTTTGAGTTGCCTGCCTTGGCAAGATGCTTTTCGGCAGAAGTAAGATCACCTTTCTGCAAATCGGTGCAGGCGGCATTGAGATTCGCTGTCTCATCATCTGGGAAGAGGCGGACGGCGATGTCGAATACCTCGTTAAACTCTGGCGAACCCGGCTCGTAAGTCTGTGCCACCAGGAACATCTCCTGCAGAGAAAGCTGCTGTGGTTTGGTCTTCAATATCTCCTTGGCTTCTTCGATGCTGAACGGACGAACCGTGTAGGTTACCGTATAGTCGCTATGACGGAGACGAGGATAGATATGATCCAGGATGTAGCGGTAACTAGCCGGATGGAGCTTTCTAATCTTCAGGTCCTTATCGTCGGGAGCCAGCGAGGAGTTAGCTATCTCGAGAATTGCTTCCTTATCAGCCAGATGACTAGCCTGAATCTTCTTCTTGAATCCTTCCCAGTCTTCCGGTGTAGCCTGATAGGTAAAGAGCTTGCTGTTTAAGGTGTAGAGGCTGCTCACATATTTACGGAGGGCAGCTGCACGCTCGTTGGCAAGGCGCTTGTTGTTGGCATACGAACCATCAGGCGAAGCAAAACCATGGATATCAATATCTGTGATTTCAACGTTCTTATCGTTCTTTACCAGGTCGATGGTGGAAGTAATCTTCTTCAGCTCAGTAGCATTCTCACGGAAGTTGGCAAGAATATAACTCTTGTTAACCACAAAGCTGAGATAAGCTTCACCCTTTTCGGCTCTTACCTTCTTGGCTTCCGCCTTCGGCTGCACAAAGAAATCCTTCGTAATCTTCGGTGTACGGTCGATATCCGCAATCGGCGTATTGTCCTGTTCTATCAGGTTGCCACATCCGCAGAGATCTTCTTTCACCGAGAGTTTGAACTTCTTCATCCATTTCTGGTAAGGAACAGACTGGGCGAAGTAAACCTGTTGACTGGTCTTGTTCTTGCGGGTAAGAACCTGTGCCTGCGGATTCTTCTTGCTGTCGGCAAGTCGGCGGTATCTTACAGCCTGGTTTCTACCCTGGATGATGATAGGGTTGAGAGCGATAGAATCAGTTCCTACCATTACCGGTGTGAAAACAATCTGCTGCTCTGATTTCATCTTCAATTCGTTCAGATTCATACGGAAGGCAACGTCCATCCGGTTGCCGTTCTTACGTGCCAAGACGCTTTCTACCTGAATCTTACCCCCTGCCAGCTGTTGAGCCTGAGCAGGCATGATGCCCTGAGAAAGGAGTATGCAGAGGGGCGAAATGACCGCATAAAGCTTCATTTTATCCATATTATGATTTGCCTATTTTTTTTTTGTATTCTGTCTAGTTATTACGTGTTTTTATTGTCAGTTTAAAACTACAGTTAAATTAAATTCTTAGAACACGTATATGAGAGATAGTGCGGCTTTTGTAGGGCCCACATAGTTGCGGTGGTCTTTGTCGAGACATTTTTCGCATCGTCCGTAAAGCTTGTAAGGACTGTAGGCATATCCCAAACCGATAGACCCTTCGAAATTGAGGTGCTTATTGAGTAGCCACTGATAGCCGTAGGTGAGGCCTCCACCTACATACCAGCCTTCATAGTGCCTGCCCTCCAGAGTTTTCGGCAGGATGCCGAAGGGCATGTCAATGTTTTTAATGTTGTATTCACCGCCTAAGGCATGAATTCCGAAGAAATGACCTCCAAACTTCTGGCAGGTGTACCATCTGTATTCTGGCATAACATTCCAGAATCTCATCTTCTTGTCGCCCGAGAACTTCCAGGGGTTCAGGGTGCCGAAGAGTTGGAAGGTTGTTTTCTTGCCCGTGCCGATTTCGATGCCGGCGTTGGCAGATGTGGAAGCCCATCCCAGTAAGTTGGTCTTCAGAGCGACCTCCTGCGCTCGCGTCGTTGCCGTTGAAAGGATCAGCAGCAGCAACATAGCTGATTTTATGAATGTTTGCTTCATCATATCTTTACTTTTATATTTGGTTTCGTTTATATTAAACTTAGCCTTCGTTTGTTAGTTGGCATCTATTTTCGGCTGCAAACTTAAGATAAAAGCCAATACGAAGCAAGAAAAAGTTTCAAAAAGGTTACATTTTTTGTGCAAACGATTGCACGCTTTATGCAATCTGTTTGCCCACACACATCATAAAGCACATGATTATCGGCGTCTGCTTGCCGTCATTGGGAATCTATGTCTAAGATGTGGTTCTGACAGGATTCACAGGTGGGATATGCATACTTGCCCAAAGTGCGGGAGCAAGATGCAACCCACTGGCGAAGAAGAGTTTTGGACATGAAATCATAGTTTTTGGGACAGAAAGACGAAGAAAGCAAAAAGCCTGCTGGCTATAATTGTCAGCAGGCTTCTTTGTTATAATGTTCGCCCTTGAAATACAGTACTCTTGTGAAGAGGTAGTATGACTCCATTAAGGGTGAGCCTACGAGAGTTGAAGTTAGGCAGAATTTCCACACTGGCTTCATGGCTTCCCTTATACATGGTAATCCAGATTTGGGCAGAGATACCAATACCAGTAACACTCATACTTACTTGTGTAGTCCCTTTCTTGTCTGTTTGAATTTTGTATCCACTTACGCTTCCCTGAACCGTAACTCCACCAATGCCATTAGGTCCGGAGAAGGGTACATTGAAGGCAACCTGCACAACAGCATCGTCCTTATTGACGGAAACGAAATTGGTGTTGGAATTAACATAGGCAATCTGCCCATACGGGAAAACTACCTTGTCAGCTTCAAAGGTAAAGGTAGTATCCTTAATTGCATCCAATGCTTCATCCCAATACACACTATCTATCCGGTTTTGCAAGTCACGCTGATCTTTCCAGAGGGCTTTCTGACGTGACTTAAGATCATTGACCAACTGCTCGTTGGCCTTGTTTTTTCCCCATTGATACATATCATCTGACTGGCTTGACTGCGCACAGGCAAAGGCTGACATCAGACAGAAAACAAGTGAAATAAATATTCTAATCATCCTTGATCCTTTCCAAAATTAAATTCATATATTCAAAAAA
>ERZ779643.1748-NODE-1748-length-13844-cov-2.414243_pt1 | contig 13844 bp, 16 predicted proteins | sample MGYA00511564_ERZ779643 | MGnify/ENA primary metagenome ERZ779643 (study PRJEB29588, sample SAMEA2147114) | human gut metagenome | biome: human gut; feature: human-associated habitat; material: faeces | place: Denmark | collected 2008/2010 ... | reverse complement strand
CCAGTTTTCAATTTTCCGCACAAAAAAACTATTATTTCCGGAGCGTTTTACGTTATCTTTTTTACCCCATTTCCGAACCTTGAAAAGCAATATAGAAACGCCCTTTTGCAGCACCGTGTGAATGCGGCATGTCTCGCCCGCCGCACGCTGCACGCTAAAAAACCTTACATAACGGCAAAATGTGATATTTTCTTCTTACTTTTGCCACCAAATAACAATGCAAAACCTTAAACGATGCATAAAAGCAAACTATTCATTCTTGCGGCAATCGCGCTTGTAATGGCAGGGTTCACCTTACAGTCGTGCGAAGATGAAGACAGCTACGGCGAACGCCGGGAACGCGAGCGCAAAGTAATACGTTCCTTCATCAATAAAGGAACTTTAATCAAGGCTCTCGACTCGGACGACACTCTTATATACGTCGCACCTATCAAAACCATATCCGAAGCACAGTTCGAAGCCCAGGATTCTACTACCAACCTGCAAGAAAACGAATACGTGCTTTTCAAATCATCGGGCGTGTACATGCAGATAGTTCGCAAGGGAACCGGCGAAAAACTGAAGAACGGCGAAACCGCCACGGTACTGGCAAGATACACCGAGGTGAACCTGCGGGGCGACTCGATACAAACGTCGAACGACAACCTGTACAGCGTTGCCATACCCGACGTAATGACCGTTACAAATACGCTTGGCACATTTACGGCCTCGTTCGTATCGGGTTCGATGTACTCGTACTACGGCGGCTCCGTGCCCTCGGGATGGCTTATACCTTTCAGCTATGTAAACATAGGCCGCCAGTCATCGCCCGATGAAGAAATAGCAAAGGTACGTCTCATCGTACCGAGCACCGAAGGCCAGCAAGACGCAAGCGGAAACGTGTACGCATGTTTCTACGAAATAACATTTCAGCGCGGCTACAGATAAAACGATTAAACAGGCGTAAACCGCCCGCGGCTGTACGTTGCCGCTATAATGACATACAAGTCTGACATATAAAGTTATGTCAGACTTGTTTTTTACATCTCCTGCCCTACATAACGAATATCCTCCCCTTTCCGCAACAATAAGCCGGCCGCCCCACCCTTCAGCGTCTTACCGCCTTTTGCTTCGGCACGCGGCCACATTGTGGACTATCATCCTGCCATCATGTCTGACATTATCTCGTCCGAAACAAATATGCCCTTGCGTGTAAGGCGCAGCATTCGCCTTCCTTTGCATTCATACTCTTCAAGCTGCCCGGCAGCTATGGACCGCGCGGCATTTTCCATCAAATAATCAAGCCTTTGGCCACCGAACTCATCCCGCACCAAGCCCAAGTCTATCCCCTCACGAGTACGCAGGCGGGTCATCACCATTTCATCATACCTTGTATCCATATCAAGCAGTTCGGACTCGTGCGGAACATCGCCGTCGCTCGATATGTATGACATAACATCAGGCGTATTGCACCGACGGCTCACACCGTCATACGAATGCGCTCCCGGTCCTACGCCCAAGTAAGGCTCGCCCGTCCAATATGATGAATTGTGCACGGCACGACGGCCGGGAAGTGCAAAGTTTGAAATCTCATAGTGTTCGTATCCGGCCTCATTCAACCTGTCCATAAGCAATCCGTACATGGAGACATATAAATCCTCGTCGGCTTCAGCTATCTCACCAGCCCGCCTGCGACGGTAGAGCAGTGTTCCCGGCTCGTAGGTCAACGCATACGCAGAGACATGCTCCGGCTTCATTGTTATAGCTTTGACAACATCATTTTCCCACATAGCCAATGTCTCGCCCGGAAGCCCGTAAATCAAGTCAATGCTGATGTTCCCGAAACCGGCTCCGCGCAGCCTGTTGAATGCGTCCACAGCCTGTTGCGCCGTATGACGCCGGTTTATGACCGCAAGCAAATTATCATTGAAGCTCTGCACGCCCATACTCACACGATTGAAAGGCAAGGTACGGAGTGCCTGCACATATTCGTCGCACAAATCATCGGGATTGGCCTCTACGGTTATTTCCGCCCCGTCAGCAATTTCGAAATTATCGCAAATGCAATCAAACAAACGCTTCAGCTGCCGGATTTCCAGGCGTGAAGGAGTTCCTCCTCCAAAATATAAGCTCGAAATCTTCCCTGAACCGGGGTATTTCTTGCGTGCTGAAAGTTCAACGCACACTCGTGCGGTGTATTTCTCCATTACCTCCGCCCCGAATGTAGTGGAATAGAAATCACAATAGCTGCACCTCGTCTTGCAGAAAGGAACATGAACATATATTCCGGCCATGATGTCGTTATTTATGTACAAAACGGCCAAACGCCGCATTGCAAAATTAACGAATCGTGCTTTTTCAGAAAAAAAACAAGCTATCTATTGCTTAATTCATGAAAAAATCGCAACTTGCAAACCGGTTTCGTGAAAATCACGACAGAATAGAAAATACAAACCTTATAAATTTAATTCACATGAAAGTCTATAAGACAAAAGAGATTAAGAACATCTCTCTTCTCGGCAGCGACGGGGCGGGAAAGACCACTCTCACCGAAGCTTTGCTTTATGAAAGTGGTCAGATTCAACGACGCGGACGCATTACCGCAAAAAATACCGTCAGCGACTATTTTCCAGTAGAACAGGAATACGGCTATTCCGTATTTGCAACACCTTTCCACACGGAATGGAACGGGAAAAAGTTGAATTTCATCGACTGCCCGGGTTCTGACGACTTTATCGGCGCTACAATTACGGCCCTTAGCGTTACCGACACCGCCGTAATAATGATAAACGGGCAAAACGGCCCCGAAGTTGCCACACATAATCATTTCCGCTATACCGAAAAACTTAACAAACCAGTTATATTCCTCATCAACCGGCTTGATGACGAGAAATGTGACTACGACAATATCATCGAGCAGCTCCGCTCTATTTACGGAAGCAAGGTTGTTCCCGTACAATACCCCGTAAAGACAGGCCCTGACTTCAACACGATGATAGACGTGCTGCTAATGAAGAAATATTCCTGGAAACCCGAAGGCGGAGCTCCCACAATAGAAGCAATTCCTGCCGACCAGGCGGAAAAAGCAGCCGAATGGCACGCAAAACTCGTTGAAGCAGCAGCGGAAAACGACGAGACACTCATGGAAAAGTTCTTCGACACAGAAAACCTTACCGAAGACGAAATGCGCGAAGGCATACGCAAAGGACTAATTGAAAGGAACATCTTCCCGGTGTTCTGCGTATGCGCAAGCAAAGACATGGGTGTACGCCGCATGATGGAGTTCCTCGGCAACGTAGTTCCTTTCGTTGACGAAATGCCTAAAGTAACCGACATTGCCGGCAACGAAGTGAAACCCGACTCCGAAGGCCCGACATCCATTTACTTCTTCAAGACGGGCATTGAGCCGCATATCGGCGAGGTGCAGTATTTCAAAGTCATGAGCGGCACGGTACGTGAAGGCGACGACCTTACAAATGCCGACAAGGGGTCAAAGGAGCGCATTGCACAACTGTTCTGCCCGTCAGGCTCAATACGCGAAAAAGTTTCAGAGCTGCAGGCCGGCGACATAGGCTGCACCGTAAAGCTGAAAGATGTAAAACGCGGCAACACGCTAAACGGAAAAGACTGCGAATACAGGTTCAATTTCATAAAGTATCCCGACAATAAATATACCCGTGCCATCAAGGCGGTAAACGAATCGGAAACAGAAAAGATGATGTCGATACTAAACCGCATGCACGAAGAAGACCCGACATGGGTTGTAGAACAAAGCAAGGAGTTGCGGCAGACATTAGTGCACGGTCAGGGAGAATTCCACCTGCGCACGCTGAAATGGCGTCTTGAGAACAATGAAAAAATCCAGGTTGAGTTCGGAGAGCCGCGCATACCATACCGCGAGACCATAACAAAAGCCGCACGCGCCGACTACCGCCACAAGAAACAAAGCGGCGGCGCGGGGCAATTCGGCGAAGTCCACTTAATAATAGAACCGCTTGGCGAAAACACGCCCGCACCTTCAGTCTACAAGTTCGGCGGGCAGGAATACCGCATTACCCCGAGAAGCCAGGAAACAATAGAACTGGAATGGGGCGGCAAACTCGAATTCATCAATTCGGTAGTTGGCGGCGCAATCGACACACGCTTTATGCCGGCCATACTGAAAGGCGTAATGAGCCGCATGGAACGCGGACCGCTCACCGGCTCATACGCACGCGATGTGAGGGTTATCGTATACGACGGCAAAATGCACCCCGTCGACTCAAACGAAATCTCCTTCACCCTCGCAGGACGCAACGCATTCAGCGCAGCGTTCAAAGAAGCAGGCCCCAAAATCCTTGAACCCATATATACCGTTGAAGTATATATCCCGTCCGACTACATGGGCGACATAATGAGCGACCTGCAAAGCCGCCGTGCCATAATCCTTGGCATGGACTCGGAGAACGGATACCAGAAACTCTCGGCCCGCGTACCCCTTGCCGAAATGTCCGACTATTCAACGTCGTTGAGTTCCATAACAGGAGGGCGCGGCTCATTCTCGATGAAATTCTCGAACTACGAGCTTGTTCCGGGCGATGTTCAGGAAAAACTTATCAAGGCATTCGAACAGGAGAATGCGGAAGAATAACAATCCTTAAAGAACATACGACTATACTGCGGCGGATAATCAAAACATCCGCCGCAGTTGTTCTTCTGCACACCATGCCTTAGCTGTAAAAAAAGCAGGCAGTTTTTTGCGCATTCCACATGCCTTTCAACATAACCAAAATACCGCACCCGAAAAAACACCCGGAATATAGTGCTGCTTTTGTCCGTTTCCAAAAAGCAAGTTTACGACCAGCCTGAAATTATCTCTGAGATATTTTAAAATATGTCTGACATAATTCAAAATATGTCGGACATATTTTTTCTTTGCTCCCAACGGGGTATAAAGAATTGAAAAACAGTTTTCATTCTCCCGCCAAAAAATCTGCTGTTTTTTATCCCCATTTTAGGCGCATGCTTTGTCTGTTTTGCCCGCTCCCGGAACATGCTGCACCAACATCAGCCGGTATCCGCTAAAAAAGCCTTTACAATAAAGAGCACCTTGCATACGCGAAAAGGCACTTTATTAATATGGCGTAACAAGAACCAGCAATAATTATGTAAAAAAATCAGACATATCACACTTGAATCGATATTTATAATTAACGATAAAGCAATTTCAGTGAACGAATAAGGTTAATAATGTTAAAATCCGTATTTTTAAAATATCTAAACCGGAACAGACATTAACTACGTTTTTTATATTTGCCGTATGAAGAAATCAACAATGCGTATAATTGTAATAGTGGTGGGCATTTGCTTCACCATATTATTGTATTTGCAACTGAGTTACCTTGAAGAAATACTTGAGATGCGCAGGGAGCAGTTCACCGAATCCGTGAACCGCAGTATCAACAGGGTAATCTATACAATAGAATTGGACGAAACACAGCGCGGACTGCTGAACGACGCAAAAAAATACCTGAAAACCGAGGAAAAAACCACACCCGAAGATACTGCTGTATCGAAAAAGGCCTCGGACAAACAGTTCAAGTCGCACCTGTATCCTCCAATCATAAACGACAGCACATTGTCAGGGCCGCAACTGCGCATGATGCCCGGCATGAAGATACCCAAATTTTCAAAGGACATAACCCATCAAGGCCCCATAACCACGATAGGTACGACCAAGGAAATGCAGGACATAATAAAGAAGCGTTATGTATACCAGCAAAGGAAACTCGATGACGTGATATTCTTCCTGCTTTCCGAATCGGGCAAAAAACCAATAAACGAGCGCGTGGACTTCCGCGTTCTCGACGGCAGACTTAAATACGAACTCGAAAGCAACGGCGTAAAACTGCCATACCACTTCCAAATCCTCACGCGCGAAGGCCGCGAGCTCTACCGTTGCTCCGATTACGACGCCAAAGGGTCCGAACACTCCTTTACAAGGATACTCTTCCCCAACGACCCGCCCGAAAACATGACTGTCATCAAGCTGCACTTCCCCGACATGGGAAAATACATATTCAGCAGCGTGCGGTTCATCATTCCGGCACTCATATTGTCGATAATATTGCTGGCAACATACATATTCACAATGATACTCGTGTTCCGCCAAAGAAAATACACCGAGATGAAAAACGATTTCATCAACAACATGACACACGAGTTCAAAACACCAATATCCACAATATCGCTTGCTGCACAAATGCTGGCAGACCCAGCGGTGGCAAAGAGCGGAAAGATGTTCGAGCAACTTTCGGGAGTAATCAACGACGAGACCAAGCGGCTGCGCTTCCAGGTTGAAAAAGTATTGCAAATATCATTGTTCGAACGCAACAAAGCAAGATACAACAAGCGTGAAATTAATTTGAACAACCTCATAGCCGACGTTGCACACACATATACCATAAAAGTAAAAAACGTGGGAGGAACGCTAACCACAGACCTGTCCGCAAAGAACGCCACCGTGTTTGCCGACGAAATGCACATGACAAACGTAGTGTTCAACCTGCTGGACAACGCGCTTAAATACCGGCGCGAAAATGTGGAGCTGCAGCTGAACATTTCAACCCGCAACGAGGGCTCGCATATAATAATGTGCATTGCCGACAACGGCATAGGAATACGGCGCGAGGACCTGCACAAAATATTCGGGCGCTTCTACCGCGTACACACCGGCGACAGGCACGACGTGAAAGGATTCGGCCTCGGACTGGCATACGTAAAATCCATTGTCGACGTGCACGAAGGAAACATACACGCCGAAAGCGAATTCGGTCAAGGAACAAAATTCATAATATCATTACCAATAATCAAAAAACAAAACTAATATGGAAGAACAAATGAGAATTCTCCTCTGCGAGGACGACGAAAACTTAGGCACCCTGTTACGCGAATACCTTCAAGCCAAAGGCTTCGACACCGAGCTGTGCCAAGACGGTGAGTTAGGCTTCCGCGCCTTCATGAAAAACAAATACGACATCTGCGTGCTTGACGTTATGATGCCTAAAAAGGACGGCTTTACACTGGCTCGTGAAATCCGACAGCTGAACGCCGAGATACCTATCATCTTCCTAACGGCAAAAACACTGAAGGGAGACATACTGAACGGCTTCAAAATCGGAGCAGACGACTATATAACGAAACCTTTCTCGATGGAAGAACTCGTATTCCGCATTGAGGCAATACTGCGCCGCGTAAACGGAAAGAAGAACAACGAAGCCACCACATACCAGATAGGAAGTTTCGTATTCGACACGCAGAAACAAACGCTTACCCGCGGCGAGGACGTTACAAAACTCACAACCAAGGAATGCGACTTGCTCAAACTTCTTTGCGAACACGCAAACGAAATACTGCAACGCGACTTCGCACTGAAAACAATCTGGGTTGACGACAACTACTTCAACGCCCGCAGCATGGACGTTTACATTACAAAGCTGCGCAAGCACCTGCGCCCGGATTCAAACGTAGAGATTATAAACATACACGGAAAGGGCTACAAGCTGATTATACCCAACTAAAAAATCAACGCCCTTAGGCAAGGGAAAAAATATCTCTGAGATAATTCAAAATATGTCTGACATAATTTAAAATATGTCAGACATATTTTTTTCTACCTCCAGAGAGAGGAGAATCGTATCTTATTGCAGGGTTTCAAAAACCCCTGAAAGTATCCATATCCCTTAGACCTGCTGCAAAGTGACCTATTGCCTATGTTCGCCCGCCGTATTCTCAAAAACCCTGCGCAACACATCCTGCGACGTGCGAATCTCGTTCAAGCTCAATCCCCGCAACGCTTCCTTCAATGTAAGCAACGCCACGCGTATGGCCGACTCCTGCATGTCAATACCCTTTTGCGTAAGGCGGATTATGTTTTTGCGCCGGTCAAAACGGTTGGGTGTGCGCGTAACGAGGTTGAGGAACACCATCGAGTTTATCAGCCTTACCATTCCGGGCTTGTCCTTGTACATTGCGTCGCACAACTCCTGCTGCGACACACCGTCGCGCTGCTTCAAATGCTGCAGCACATTCCACTGCTCCGGCGTAAGGTCAAGCCCCGCCGCATGAAAATTATGCAACAACTTGCGGCTTATGGCCGCCGACACCTTGCCGTTCAAAATGGCAAATATCAATCGCACGTCAATATCAACAAGAGGTTCCATTCGCACAATAAGCTTTTATACAAAAGTAATATTTTAATAAGTAATACCGGCAACGTCTTAAAATAGAACTTACAACGTTTTGCCAATAAAAAATAAAACCGTAAATTTGCACCCGATTTCACAAACAAAAACTTTATAGTAAATGATGAACCAGTACGAAACCGTTTTCATACTTACTCCCGTTTTGTCTGCAGAGCAGATGAAGGAAACGGTTGAAAAATTCAAAGGGATTCTGACTAAAAACAACGCAGAACTCTTGAACGAGGAGAATTGGGGACTGAAAAAATTGGCTTACCCCATTGAGAAAAAATCAACAGGCTTCTACATCCTGTTTGAATTCAAGGCAGAGCCTACTCTTATCCAACAGCTGGAAACCGAATACCGCCGTGACGAAAGAGTAATCCGCTTCATTACAGTCAAGATGGAGAAATACGCAGCGCAATACGCTGAAAAACGCCGCAACAAAAAAGAAAAGAAAGAGGAGGAATAAACAATGGCACAGGAACAATCAGAAATAAGATATTTAACTCCGCCCACAATAGAGCTTAAGAAAAAGAAATACTGCCGTTTCAAAAAGAGCGGAATCAAATACATTGACTACAAAGACCCTGAATTCTTGAAGAAATTCCTGAACGAGCAAGGAAAAATACTTCCCCGCCGCATAACCGGAACTTCACTGAAATACCAGCGTCGTATTGCCCAGGCAGTTAAGCGTGCACGTCATCTCGCTCTTCTTCCATTCGTAACTGATTTGATGAAATAAAAAGAAGGAGGACACACAATGGAAATTATACTGTTAGAAGACGTACAAGGATTAGGATACAAGGACGATATTGTAAAAGTAAAAAACGGCTACGGCCGCAATTACCTCATACCCTACAAGAAAGCCGTAATAGCCAGCAAGTCGGCTAAGAAAGTTTTGGAAGAAAAACTGAAACAGCGTGCTCACAAACTCGAAAAAATCAAAAACGACGCACTCGCACTTGCTGAGCAGCTTTCTAAACTCGAAGCATTGGTGGTTGCTACAAAGGTAAGCCCCACCGGTGTAATTTACGGTTCTGTGAACTCACTGCAAATATCCGATCTTCTTAAAGAAAAAGGCTTCGACATCGACCGCAAGAAAATCGACGTCAAGGATGTAAAGGAAATTGGAAGCTATCACGCAGTAGTACATCTGCACAAGGAAGTTTCGGTAAGCGTTCCGTTCAATGTTGTTGACGAAAACGCAAAAGCCGAAACCAAAGAAGCTGCCGAACCCGCTGCTGAAGTAGAAGAAGCACAGGCTTAACAAAAGAAAGAATCCGGAATAAAAAACCGGCAAATCATAACTCAACCTACAAGGCCGCAACAGTTAAACTGTTGCGGCCTTGTTGCATAATAACATCAAGATTCCTTTTACTACGCAATCAAGTTCACCATACTTTCACATGTGATTCCAATATGTTAGGCAGTATTCCGGCCTAACATCTGCTTTAAGATGAAAACAAGCAATTACGAATCACACATATTTTATTAGCGCCGGGGCATTATAACGCATTCAAGCTACTTTTACAATAATCCGCGAACTGATGCGGCAACTGCGGGAATCACGAATTCGGACAAAAAACCAATGTAAACCGAACACAAAAAAACAACTGTTTTGGAACAAAAAAAGTGAAAACTGATTTTCACCACATTACACCCACATAGGAGAAAAGAAAAAATTAGTGGTTCGGATTTCAAAATCCGAGCCACTAATTTTAAAAAGCAAGCCACTAATTTTTTGCCCCATGAAAACCAGACTGAAAATAGTGCTGAAAATGCGGACAAATACAGCCATTCTCATTTTGCACATAGCCGGCAGACATTTTTCACTACAATATGCTTATACCCGTACCTAACAAATATACGACATTTGAAAAAGTAGAAAACAAAAAAACCTGCGAGGACTTTGTCCTTACAGGTTTCAATTCTCTCTTCTCCTCTCGAAATTACTCCTGAGCGGGAGCTTCTTCCGTAGCAGCTGCAGCGCTGTCAACAGCAGCAGTATCAGTTGCTGCGCTGTCAATAGCAGCAGAATCAACAACTTCAGAATCAGAATCTGTAGCAACAGGAGCTTCCTGAGTTTTGTTGCTGTCGCAAGATGCGAAAGACATAGCAGCGAGAGCTACGAACATGAATACTAACTTTTTCATTTTTCCTTTTCTTTTAAAGTAAAACAATCAATTGCTTCTATTAAAAACAGTGCAAAGGTAAGTACTTTTTCTAATACGGTGTACATCGGAGTATGTTTTTTTTAGATTTTTTTTAAGAGAAATCGCATATTCAACTAATTTACAAGGCATTATTACTGTAAATTCTTTTTTTATTTTTCTGCAACGCCTAATATTGTTACCTTTGCAATGCTAAATTGAGTTTTCAAAACAGACTTTTATGTCGAAAATCAACAACCTTGCCGGTTTGAAAGCCGCATTGCAAACACTCGGCTGCAAGCTGAATTTTGCCGAAACGGCAACTATCGAAGACAAGCTGAGGGCCGAAGGAGTTACAATATCCGAAAGTAAATCAAACGCCGACATATGTATCATCAACACATGTTCCGTCACGGGCATGGCCGACCACAAATGCCGGCAAACGATACACAAACTAATAAAAGACAACCCTGGCGCAACCATTGTTGTAACCGGTTGCTACGCACAACTGAAACCGGAAGAGATTTCAGGAATCGAGGGTGTCGACCTCGTTGTTGGAACAGAAAAGAAAGGACATATTATAGAGTATATATCCGAATACCTCCACAACAAGAGCATTTCACAGGAAGGAAACATGCCATGCGTTCTCGGTTGTCCTACATCCGGAATAAAAACTTTTTTCCCATCATGTTCCAAAGGCGACCGGACGCGCTACTTCCTTAAAGTACAAGACGGTTGCAATTACTTTTGCACTTACTGTACCATCCCTTACGCACGCGGACGCAGCCGCAATCCCTCCATTGCTTCACTAATAGAGCAGGCTCAGGAAGTAGCCGCGACTGGAGGCAAAGAAATTGTTATTACAGGCGTCAACATAGGCGACTTCGGACGAACTACAGGCGAGACATTCGAGAATCTGTTGAAATCGCTCGACAAAGTTGCCAACATCGAACGATACAGGATTTCTTCAATAGAGCCGAACCTGCTTACCGACGAGATAATATCATTCTGCTCTTCCTCTCGCAGTTTTATGCCGCACTTTCACATTCCGCTGCAAAGCGGAAGCAACACTGTGCTGAAATTGATGAAACGCAAATACGACACAGAACTTTTTGCAAGAAAAATTTCAACCATACATTCTGTAATACCTGACGCATTCATAGGAATAGACGTAATTGTAGGAACGCGAGGAGAGACCGACGAGCTTTTCGAAGAGACATTCAGGTTTCTTTCAGAACTCGACTTTGCGCAACTGCACGTTTTCTCCTACTCCGAGCGTCCGGGAACGCAGGCATTGAAAATTCCCTACGTGGTGTCGCCCGAAGTAAAGCACGAGCGCTCACAAAGATTAATTGAACTGTCAGAACAAAAGCGTAAGACTTTTTACAATAAATATATTGGAACAAAAAAGAAAGTGCTCGTCGAGCATGCGTTGCACGGTGAAACGCTGCACGGGTTCACCGACAACTATATCCGCGTTGAATTGCCGGCAAAATCGGCTGAAGCGTTCGACAACACCATTGTAGAAGTTCTGCTCGAAGGATTCAATGATGACAAAACAGCCCTCGTAGGCAAAATAACCGACCTGAAATGAAACAAACCGCAGTAGTAATCCTAAACTATAACGGTGCCGGAATGCTAAGGCGTTTCCTGCCGTCTGTCATTAAATATTCTCCCGAAGCAAGCATATACGTTGCCGACAACGGTTCGAGCGACGAGTCCTGCGACGTTGTACGTAATGAGTTTCCCGCAGTAAAACTCATGGTTCTCGACCATAATTACGGTTTTGCCGAGGGATACAACCGGGCACTCGCACAAGTTGACGAAGAATACGCCGTACTCCTAAACTCCGACGTAGAAGTAACACGCGGCTGGCTTTCCCCCATGACGCAGTTCCTCGATTCCAATCCCGAAGTTGCAGCCTGCCAGCCCAAACTCCTCTCATTCAAGCAGAAAGACTTTTTTGAATACGCAGGAGCCGCAGGAGGATTCATCGACAAATGGGGATATACCTTTTGCAGGGGACGGATTTTCAATACAGTTGAAAGAGACAGCGGGCAGTACGACGACACAACCGATGTGTTCTGGGCCACCGGGGCTGCCCTCATGATAAGGAACGAGGTGTACAAAAACAACGGCGGCCTCGACGGGCGTTTTTTTGCACACATGGAAGAAATCGATTTATGCTGGAGGCTCCGCAGCAGGGGGTACAGGATTGCCTGCGTCCCGCAAAGCCACGTGTACCACGTTGGAGGTGCAACGCTGAAAAAGGAGAACCCGCAGAAAACGTACCTCAACTTCCGCAACAACCTTCTGATGATTTACAAGAACGCCCCCGACTGCCAACTGAAAAAGATAATGCTTTTCCGCAAGGTTTTCGACAACGTCGCTGCGCTCAAGTTCCTCGCCTCGGGCGACTATGCTGCTTTCAAGGCCGTGCGCAAGGCACGCAGGGATTTCAAGGCCATGCGCTCCGGCTACGACAAGGCACGCGCCGAAAACATGAAACTGGCTGTCACGACCCGCATACCCGAAGTTCTGAAAAGCAGCATATTATACAAATATTACCTCGGATTCAAACACACCTATTCTTCGCTAAAATGATAACTCCTGCCCTTTACCTCATACCAACAACCCTTGGCGACACGCCGTCAGCACAAGTGTTCCCACCCGTGAACCACGACATTATAATCGAAATAAAACATTTCATTGTCGAGGAAGTTCGCACAGCAAGGCGCTTTCTTAAATTCATCGACAAAAGCATTGACATAAATTCCATTACGTTCTACCCAATGGGCAAGCACTCCGACTCGGACACATACGCGCAATATCTTCAACCCATACGCCAAGGACAGGCTGTGGGAATGCTGAGCGAAGCCGGCTGCCCTGCCGTAGCCGACCCCGGCTCGACAATTGTGGCAATAGCGCAAAAAGAGAGCATTAAAGTGGTTCCGCTCGTTGGACCGTCGTCAATACTTCTGGCCTTAATGGCCTCGGGCATGAACGGCCAAAGCTTTGCTTTCAACGGTTACATGCCCATCAACGAAAACGAAATGCAACATACGCTGCGCCGCCTCGAAACACGTGCTGTGAAAGAACGCCAAACGCAGATTTTCATCGAAACGCCATTCCGCAACAAACGCTTTATCGAATCGCTGCTCAAAACTCTCAGTCCTTCCACACGCCTTTGCATTGCAGCCGGACTTACTTGCGAGAACGAGTACATACGCACGCAAACCGTTGCCCGCTGGCGCAGCACAGAGATTCCCGACCTTAGCCACACACCCGCAATTTTTTGTATCGGCGCATAAGTGTCCTGCCCATAAGGGCACTCCCCTGCCCCCGCTTTGCGTAAGTGAACCGGGCGGAATACTGAAGGCAAAATGCGTTGTCAGTATTTGTCCACGTTTTTCGCACAGTTTTAATCCCGGTTTTCAAGGGGCAAAAAATAGGTCTGAGATATTTTAAAATACAAGGCACATATTTTAAAATA